>OGOC01000214.1_pt1 | contig 60672 bp, 57 predicted proteins | sample 1552561 | NCBI WGS metagenome assembly OGOC01 (sample SAMEA2580148, study PRJEB22360) | human gut metagenome | biome: human gut; feature: human-associated habitat; material: faeces | place: Denmark | collected 2008/2010
GTTGCTCAAAATTTTTGAGTGAAATGTGTAAAGCTATATTGACAATATCATTTTTCTGCCGTTTTGCAGTAAATGCCGAGAAATTTCGCGGGTTTGTTGGAAAATCTGCTTTTCGGGTATTGCAAATTCACCTGATTTGTGATATACTATATAAGATAATGGGTATTTTTATGAACAAAAGTACTTTATAAAACTAATTATATATTACAGGAGAGAATATGATACAGTACGACGAAACCAGATTAGCCATGGAAGCGCTTACTCCCCAGATCGAGGAGCTGAAGGGCGCGCTGAACCTTGAGGGACTGAAAATCAAGGTAGACGAGCTTGAGATGAAATCCACCGAGCCGAAATTCTGGGACGATCCAGAGAAGGCGCAGGCGGTTCAGCAGCAGATAGGTCAGTATAAGAACACCATCGACAGCTTCAACCGCATGAAAACGAACCACGACGATGTTCTCGCGATGATAGAGCTCGCCGAGGAGGAGAATGACGAGAGCGCCGTAGACGAGGTGAAGGAGCTTGCCGAGAAGGTAAAGTCCGAGTTTGAGGAGCAGAAGCTCGCAACGCTGCTCACCGGCGAGTACGACAGCTCCAACGCTATCCTGACGTTTCACGCGGGCGCAGGCGGAACCGAGGCTCAGGACTGGGTATCCATGCTGCTCAGAATGTACATGAAGTGGGCGGATCGCCACGGCTTCAAGACCGAGATACTCGATATGCTCGACGGCGAAGAAGCCGGAATCAAGAGCGCTTCTATCCATATTCAGGGCTTCAACGCATACGGATTTCTGAAGTCCGAAAACGGCGTGCACAGGCTGGTGCGCGTTTCTCCGTTCGACGCCCAGGGCCGCAGACACACCAGCTTCGCCAGCGTCGAGGTTATGCCGGAGATCGAAAAGGATGTTTCCGTTGAGATCCGCGACGAGGATATCATCATGGAAGTGTTCCGTGCGAGCGGCGCGGGCGGTCAGCACATCAACAAGACCTCCTCGGCAGTCAGACTTATCCATAAGCCCACAGGTATCGTTGTTGCCTGCCAGACCCAGCGTTCGCAGGTACAGAACCGCGATTTCTGTATGAAGATGCTGATGTCAAAGCTGGTTGAGATCAAGGAACGCGAGCACCTCGAGAAGATCAGCGATATCAAGGGAGAACAGCTCAAGATCGAATGGGGAAGCCAGATACGCTCCTACGTATTCATGCCCTACACTCTTGCGAAGGATACCCGCACAGGCTACGAGAGCGGCAACATTCAGTCCGTTATGGACGGCGATATAGACGGTTTCATCTATGCTTACCTCAAGGCAAAGAGCCTGGGTGAGATCTGATGCTCAATAAAAACGATGTCGTCATGCTGGAGATAACCGCACTCACCAACGAGGGCAGCGGCGTGGGGCATTACGGCGCGGACGAGAACAGCCGCGGCATGGCGGTTTTCGTTCCGTTTACGGCGGTGGGGGACGTTATCTCCTGCCGGATAGTCAAGGTGCTGAAAAGCTACGCTTACGGGCGCTTGGAAGCAATTCTGACCGCTTCTCCGGACCGCGTTGAAAACGACTGCCCGGTTTACGGAAAGTGCGGAGGCTGCTGCTTCCGGCACATTTCATATGAGGCGGAGCTCCGCGCAAAGGAGGGCTTCGTGCGCGAAGCGTTCGGAAGGATAGGCGGTCTTTCGCCGGAAATGCTCCCGATACGCGGCAGTGAAAGCGTCGACGGATACCGCAACAAGCTGCAGATGCCGCTTTCCAGGCAGGACGGCAGAACGGTCTGCGGCTTCTTCTCTGAGCGGAGCCACCGGGTGATACCCACGGAAAAGTGCGCGCTCCAGCCGGAGATATTCGCTGAGATCGCGAATTTTGTCACTGAACAGGCGGACAGGCTCCGCATTTCGGTTTATAATGAGGAAAAGCACGAGGGCGTGCTGCGGCACATCTATTTACGCCGCGGGCACTACAGCGGGGAGATTTGTCTCTGTCTTGTCGCACGGAGAAAGGTACCGGAGTTCCAGAAGCTCGCAAAGAGCGTTACGGAGCGCTTCCCGCAGATCACCGGAGTGGTTCTGAACATCAACCGCGAGAAAACTAATGTGATACTCGGCGATGAGGAGATAGTCCTTGCTGGAAAGCCGGATATCAGCGACACAATGTGCAGCATTAAGGTGGAGATATCTCCGAGGGCGTTCTATCAGGTGAATACTCCGGCGGCCGAGGCATTGTACGCCCAGGCGGCTGAATTCGCCGAGCCGGAGGGAAAGCTGCTGCTCGACCTCTACTGCGGAGCCGGCACGATAGGTCTTTCGATGGCGGGGAAGACCCGCCGGCTTATCGGCGCGGAAATAGTTCCGCAGGCGGTTGAAAACGCCCGAAGGAACGCTGAACGCAACTCCATAAATAACGCGGAGTTCATCTGCGCCGACGCAGGACAGGCTGCAAAGCAGCTTGAAAGCGCCGGGGAGCGTCCGGACGTGATAATCCTCGACCCACCGCGAAAGGGCTGCGACGACGCTACGCTCACCGCTTGCGCGGGAATGCAGCCGGAGCGTATCGTGATGATCTCCTGCAACGCGGCTACCGCCGCCCGCGACTGCAAGCGCCTGGAAGAGCTGGGATACGCGCTGAAAAAAGTGCGCCCGTTCGACCTTTTTCCGCGGACGAGCCACGTTGAGTGTGCCGCGGTTCTAATAAAGAAATAAATGTTTAAATGTGTAAAACAAAAAAATCGGAGGCTATATGTTAACTGATATAAAAAAGGCTGCCGCATCAGGAATCCTGATATCAATAGGCGGCTGCGTACTCCTCGCCAGTACTAAGTCTGGCATGATGTGGGCGGGCGCAGTGCTGTTCTCACTGGGCCTTTTCGCGATTTGCGAGTACGGCTTCAATCTGTATACCGGCAAGGTCGGATACATTGCCGAGCATTTTAAAGATTTCAAGTACATAAGACTTGTGCTGCTCATTCTGGTGGTGAATCTGCTGACTACCTTTATAATGGGGATCCTGGTCAGCTTCTGCCTGCCCGAAATCGCGGAGTCAGCGCGGGCAAGCTACGCGTCTAAACTCGCCGCAGACCCTAAGAAGTGGGTGCTTTCCTCGATACTCTGCGGTCTGCTGATGTACCTCGCGGTCGACCTGTGGAAGCGCGGTCAGAAGATCGGCGTTTTTCTGTGCGTCCCCGTGTTCATTTTCAGCGGGTTCGACCACTCTATTGCGAATTCTTTCTATAACGGCGCGGCGATCGGCGAACAGACTTTCACGTTTCGAAACCTGGCGTTCGTTTTTGTGGTAGTTCTTGGCAACGCACTCGGCGGAATGATCCTGCCCATGCTTACAAGAAAGTGGAGGAAAACTTCTGAGTCCTGACATTCCGAATTCAGAACGGCGGTGAGCTGATGACGCGAACGGTTAAATTTAAGGTTTGTGCAATGCAGTCCGGGTTTGCGGTGCTGTTTCTGCTGACCTTCTGCGCTATGCTCGCAATGCTTTCGGCGGCGGCTTTCGGTATCCCCGCCGGGATAATGCTCAGCATTGCCGGGGTCGCCGTAAAGCTGTTCAACGCGCAGTTCATCGTGACCTCGCTCACGCCGGAGCTGATGATATTCGGCGGACTTGCCGCTGCCTGCGGCTCCGCCTTCCTCGGACTGGCGGCGGTCAAGGCGGGGTTCGTGATCTCAAGGCTGTTCCTGCGGGTGAAGCGCAGGTGCGATATCTGCCGCGGCTGGAAGCCGTACTGAGCATGGAGGGATTCTTGTGGAACGCGGAATAAACCGTTGGCTCATAATTACCGCAGTACTTGCCGCAGCTTTCGCGGCTCTGGCGTTCCTCATTCCCGGGGAGAGCCTCGGCTCCTCGAAGGAGGGCGACGAGTACTTTCCGCTGTGCGAGTACATCAGCGTTGACCTTCTCAAGACGGACGTCACAGTGATCCCCTACGAGGGCGACCGTGTCCGAATGAAGTACCGCAACGATGTTCCGCTCACCGCGGAGCTTGGCGACAATTCGCTGACGATATCCGAGAGCGGGGAATTCGTGGTCTCGCTCTTTGCGAATGAGCACGAGAGCTACGGAATGTATCTGTACCTCCCGCGGGAATACTACCGCGACATACTTATTTATACGGTATCCGGGGACGTAACGCTCGGGGACGTCGACAGTGAGAAAATAACCACCGTCACGAACAGTGGCGACATCACATCGGAAAACACCCGCTCGCTGTGCAGTTTTTCCACGGCAAGCGGAAACATTCTGCTTGATTTCTACAGCGTTATAACCGGAAGCGCGGTGCAGTCCCGCACGGGGAACGCCGAGATAGTGTTCCCGAAGGGGAGCAGCGTGGCGCTGGATTTTGAAACGGATATCGGCGAACTAAGAACCGATCTCATCAGCGGGAGCTTCCCGGGGAGCTACATGTACAGCTTCAACGGCGGCGGAAAGCTGATACACGCGTCGCTGGAGAGTGGCATACTTACCGTCAGGGAACGTACTGACTAAAAAAGGAGATGTTTTCATTGAGAAACTACCGGCAGCAGCTTACTATTACTTCCGATTCCAACGAGCAGTTCCTGAATCTTTCCTTCGAGGTGGAGGAGTGCGTCCGCAGGAGCTTCATCAGCGAGGGGATATGCGTAGTCTACTCCCAGCACACAACCTCGGCGATATTCCTTGAGAACGACCGCGAGGATCTTTTCGAGGACTGGACGGAAATGCTGAGAAAGATCGTTCCCGACGAGAGCAACTATAAGGTGGATTACACCAGCGCCGGAGCGGCTCACATGAAGCAGATGCTCCTCGGCGCCAGCGTTACCATACCCGTCACCGAGGGCCGCCTAGAGCTTGGTCCTCGTCAGTTCATCATGTACGGCGACTTCGACGGCTGCCGTGAAAAGACCGTGCTGGTCAAGATAATCGGAGAATGACCCGGGAGTGAATTTCAGCAGATGCTTTCAGTAATTATACCTTCATACAACGAACACGAGAACATAAAGCGCACCGCGTCAGTGATTGCCGGGATACTCAGAGAAAACGGCATTCCTTACGAGCTGATCTTCGTCGACGACGGTTCCAGGGACGACACCTGGCGGGAGATAACGGCGGCATCAGAGGCTGACCCTAACGTGCGCGGACTGGGATTCTCCCGGAATTTTGGCAAGGAAGGCGCGATATTCGCGGGACTGAAAAACGCCGCCGGAGACTGCGCAGTCTGCATTGACTGCGATCTTCAGCACCCGCCGGAGCTTATCCCGGAGATGTACCGTCTGTGGCAGGGCGGCGCGGAGGTCGTGGAGGCGGTCAAGCGCTCCCGCGGCAGGGAAGGGCTGCTCCACAAGCTGTTCGCCCGGAGCTTCTACAAGATGATGAAAAGCTCCTCGGGGATCAGCCTGGACGGAGCCAGCGATTTCAAGCTGATGGACAGGAAGGTCATAAACGCGCTTAACGAGCTGCCGGAGCGCATCACGTTCTTCCGGGCGCTTTCGAGCTGGGTCGGCTTCACTGTGGAGCGCGTGGAATTCGACGTTCAGCCCCGCGCCGCAGGAAAAAGCAAGTTCAGCATGAAGAGCCTGTTCAAATTCGCGCTCAACAACATTACTTCGTTCACAAACGTGCCTATCCACCTCATTACCTGGGTCGGCGTGATTTTCTTTGTGATGGCGCTTGTGCTCGGCGTTCAGACGCTGGTAAAGTATTTCTGCGGGCAGGCCGCCGAGGGATTCTCGACCGTGATACTGCTGATACTCATTACCGGAGCCTGCATTCTGCTTGGCGTAGGCGTTATCGGATACTACCTCTCCAAAATCTACGAGGAGATAAAGCAGCGCCCGAGATATATAATCTCACGGACTGCCGGAGGAAAGGGGAGCGACAATGGAAATTAACAGCACCATGACGGCGGTCAGAAACGTTCTCGCGCGCGTCAGAAAAGCCATCTTTGACAGCCGGGCGTACTGGCTGTCTTTTCTGCTGCCTGTGGTTATCCTGTTCGGGGCGTACATCGTATTCCAGGTGTGGCCGTTCGGGGCGCGCTCAGTGCTGTCCCTCGACCTGAACGCGCAGTACGTTTACTACTACGACTACATGTACGACGTGTTCGCCGGGGACGAAAGCATATGGTATAGCTGGAGCAGAAACCTTTCCGGTGAGTTCATGGGCATAATCGGGTACTACCTCGCAAGCCCGTTCAACCTCCTGGTCTGGATCTTCCCGCGGGAGTGGATAACCGAGGGTCTGATGACGATGATGCTCGCAAAGGCGGGCGCGGCGGGGCTTACCTGCGCGCTGTTCCTCGGAAGGCACCGCGGCTGCCGCCGGACTACTACGGTGTGCTTTTCGGTGATGTGGGCGCTGTGCGGCTACTTCATCGTGCAGACTATGAACCCCATGTGGCTGGACGGTCTGGTCGCGCTTCCGCTGGTGGCTATGGGCGTAGAGCGTATCTGTGATAAAAGGAAGTTCCTGCTTTACGTGCTGTCGCTGGTCTACATCTTCGCTGCAAATTTCTATATCGGCTATATGGTCGGGATCTTCTCGGCGCTGTACTTCGTATGGTACCTTGCCTCCGGAAAGAGCGCAAACAAGTGCTTCGGGGAGGTCTGCGGCTCTGTGCTGATGTACGGCGCAGGCTCGGTGAGCGGCATTCTGATGTCCTGCTTCATGATCCTGCCGGTGTACAAGTCGCTTTCCAACGGAAAATTCGCGTTCTCCGACCCGGATTACTCCCTTGCCGAGAATTTCAACATTGCGGATATTTTCATCAAGCTGTTCCCGACGGAATACGACACCGTACGCATGGAGGGCATGCCTATCCTCTACGCCGGGACCCTCGCGCTGGTGTGCACGATACTGTACTTCACATGCCGCCGCTTCTCCGCCCGGGAGCGTATCGCCTCGGCGGTGTTCATCGGCGTGATGGTGCTGTGCATGTACATTCGCCCGGTGGATATGATGTGGCACGGCGGTCAGATGCCTAACTGGCTCCCTTACCGCTACTCGTTCATGGTCAGCTTCCTGCTGATCATTCTGGGCGCGCAGGCGTTCGACAAGCTGGACAAGGTGCGCGGCAGGGGATTTGCGGCGGCGTTCGCGATACTGTTTGCAATGCTCCTTTACGCTGACCTCGCAGACGACGGCGACCACTACGAGCAGGTGCTGACCGTGCTTATTCCGCTGGTCTGCCTTGCGGTCATGCTTATTCTGGCGTGGGCTTACAAAAAGAACATCGGTAAGAAGGCAATGTGCGTTGTAATGGCGGTATTCGTGTGCGCCGAGGCGTACCTCAACACCGCGCAGTCGCTCTACCAGATGCACGACGACATTGTGTTCTCCACCCGTGAGAGCTACCGCTGGGATATCCCGCTGACCCGGGAAGTCTCCGAGCAGATACACGAGCAGGATCCCGGTTTCTACCGCATGGAAAAGACGTTCCACCGCTGCGTCAACGACGACATCGCACTGAGAATGTACGGCATGAGCCACAGCTCCAGCACGCTCAACGCGAAGGCTATTGCGCTGCTGAAGTCCCTGGGCTTCGCCGCGAGGGAGCACTACACCCGCTACGACGGCGCGACCGAGCTTACAGACGATATCTTCGGCGTAAGATACGTGTTCGCGACGGATTCCAAAACCGTTTCCTACACGCAGACCGTTCCGGTGGAGACCGACACCGCGATAACCGTCTACAAGAACCCCGACGACCTAGGTATCGCCTACCTTGCCGACGGCGGCATTATAGATTTCGACATCAGCGAGTATTCGCCGTTCCAGGCTCAGAACAAGCTCGCTTCAATGCTTGCCGGAAAGAAGGGCACGGCTGTGTTCAAGGCTATCGACGACGTGACCTTCGACAGCGACAATATCCGGATAGGCTCCACGACGGATTCGCACTACAGTTACCGCAAGAAGAACACCGATGACGACGCGTGGGTGGAATACACGGTAACGGCTTCGGCGGACGGCCCGGTGTATATGTTCCTGCCGACGAAGTACGAGCGTGAAACTCAGCTTTACGTCAACGACATCTACCGCGGGAATTACTTCCTGTACGAAAACCACGGTATAGAGTACCTGGGCACCTACCGCAAGGGGGATTCGTTCAGGGTGAAGCTCAAGCTGCTGGACGACGCCGTGTACTACACGAACGCTTGGTTCTATTACATCGACAGCGCCTCCATGGAGCGTTTCCACAGCGCCATGGACGAGCTGAACTCCGGCACGACCCTCGCCCGCACCGGCGGCTGCACGCTGGAGCTCACCGTTGACGCTCCCCGGGACTGCGCGCTGTTCACGACCATTCCCGCCGAGGAGGGCTGGACAGTACAGATAGACGGCGAGTACGTCAACTGGGACACCTGCCTTGATGAATCGCTGATATGCGTTCCGGTTTCGGAGGGCAAGCACACTATCGTGCTGAATTTCTACCCCGCAGGACTCAGCAGCGGACTTATCCTCACGGGCATCGGAATGATGATACTCGCGGGAATGGTCATAGTTTGCAGCATGCTCCGCCGCCGCGACGAGGAGCTCCTCGCTGAAAGGCTGGAGGTTTCCGGCACCGAGGATTCTCCGGAAAACGGCGCAGAGTGATTTGAGTGCTGAGCCGTTCTCAATGTGCTTTCAAACAGTTGGAGCGGACAGGCGGTTTTGTTTCGACGATACAATCCTGATATATTTGTAAGCACTGATTTCATGCCGAACTATACGTTGCTGATATTCTCTGTCCCCAAGGATAAGTCCGGGCTTTTCAAGAAGACCCAGCCAAAAGATGAAACAGCGCTTTCCATGCCGGCATGGTTCGGTGATTTTCGCAGGAGCGCGACGAAGACGCCGAACTTCCCGACGCGGCTTATCACGTCGATTTTTACCTCACCGACCCTTACGGCGGTCAGGACGTCTGCACCATCGAAACATTTGTAGAGGACAGCGAAAAGGACTGCTCGCCTATCATCAAGGAATCCCGGCGCAGGCGGACTGCAAAGCACTTGATATATTCAGTTTTCTTTCACAAGGTCGAACAGAAATGCGCTGTCGTCAAGCTTTCTGGTGCGCATATTTGTCATTCCGAGGTGGACGTATTTGTCGCGTTTCAGAGCGGCGTCCGTTTCAAGAAGCACGGGTACTCCGCGTTTACGTCCTTCGTCAAAGGCGATGTCGAGCGCTTTTCGCATGAATCCCTGACACTGATACTGCTTGCGAACCACTAGCATTCCAACGAAAATATAGGGTTTCTTTTGCTTCTTTAAGGTGGTTTCGTAAGATTCTCCGCCTTTTTTTATGGCTGAAAGCATATTTACCGCGCCTTTAAAACCGAGCGTCAGGAACACGGTTTTCAGCAGAATAAATCCGGCTGACGCCGGCAGCTTATCCTTTGAAAATTTGTAAGCCACGAATGCTTCGTGCTTATCGCTTGTGCTGAAAAGACAGCCTCCTGCCAGCATTGCGCGTACGTACCCGCATATGTATTCCTTTACGCTGTCCCTTCCGTTATAGAGAAAGGACATTCCCTTTTCGCCGTCAGCGTAATTGTAATCAGCGAATGCCTCGCCTATTTCCTCGATCTCATTTTCGCTCAATTCAGTAACCTTTATCATGATGTCCCTTCTTTATTTGGCTGACGGGCTTTTATCCCCAACGAACCAGTAATCGCACATGTCTCCCCCTGAAGCGAGCGTCTGCCTGCGAATAAGCTTTGCGTGCATGAGGCTCGCAGTTAACAGGTCTATTTCACACATGACAGGAAGCACTTCTAGATAACCCTCTCTGCGTGCGAAATCGTTCAGCGGACATCTGGTGAAATGGTAGTAGAATCCCTCCGGATGCTTGGTTTTATCGAAGTTGAAATCCCACGAAAACTCTTTGTACTGCGGGTGGACTTCAAGCCATTCTGCATTCTGGTGCATCTTCTTTTCAAGCTTGTCAAGCCCGGATCTGTTGGCGTTCATGAATAACCCGACTGCTTTCATGATCGGGAATCCCATTACCTCATGCGTGATTTCGCGCAGGCCGTCAACGCTTATTTTTCCGTCTGCCGCTTTCCATACTGCAAGGAATATCAGACATTCGTACAGGTTCGAAGCCATAGGATTGTCCTTGCCGATATCGTCCGAGCGGTTAAGCATTTCACGGTAAATTGCGTCTGTTTTCTGTACCAGCAAAGCGGTTTCTTCTTTTCCGAACCGCTTAACAAGGCTCTTTTTGACAAGCGGCATTATCATTTTCCAGTACTTGTTCGTGTATTCCATCATAAGATCCGTCCTCCTGCATTCAATAAAGAGTTAGTTAAAACTACCCGAATACATTATATCACAAAAGGACTGGTATGTCAATAATATAAGTATGATGAAATGTTGTTAAAAGCCGGCTGCCATTTGAAGTTGAAATCAACATCTCAAAGTCAGAAACTGCCGCTTTTTCTGCAAGGTTGGTTACTTTCCCGAAGAATAACGCTTAATTTTGAAAAAGCCAAGCTGGATACAACTTGTTCTATTGTGATAGAATGGTGAAAAATATGCAGACCCCCTTGACAAATTCATTCTAATGCAGTAGAATAACATTGTGATCACATTCTATTGTGATCACATTCTATTGCAATAGAAAGGAACTCAGAACCATGGAATTCAAACTGTTTGACTCTGAACTGAAGGTTATGGACATACTCTGGAAGGAGGGCGATACATCCGCGAAAGAAATCGCGGAAAAGCTGAACGAGCAGGTAGGCTGGAGCAAGACCACTACCTACACAGTGATAAAGAAATGCATAGACAAGGGCGCTGTTGGCAGGTCGGAGCCGGGCTTCATCTGCCGCGCGCTCATTTCCCGAAAGGAAGTGCAGGAGGTGGAAACCAACGAGCTGATCGACAAGATGTACGACGGTTCGTCGGATAAGCTGATTGCGGCTCTGCTTGGCTCAAAGCGGCTCACAGCCGAGGAGATACAGAGCCTGAAAAAGCTGGTGGAGGAGCTGAAATGACGACTCTGCTCAGCATGACTGTTTCGGCGTCGGTGGTCATCGCGGTGATCATCGTGATTAGGTCGCTGTTTGTTCATCGGCTGCCTAAGCGGCTTTTCGTGATCCTTTGGACGGCCGCCGCGCTGAGAATGCTTGTTCCGTTCTCCGTTTCCGTTAATATTCCACATGAAAATACACAGCCTGAAAACACTGTCGTCCGCGAATTCACACCGTCGGAATCCTCCGAACCGGATTCCGAAACGAGCGGCGCATTGAACCGCGAACTGATTCTCGAAATCGTCTGGGCGGGCGGAGTTGTTCTCTCAACGGGGATAATTGCCGCACTGCACCTGCGCAGCCGCCGGGAGCTTTCCATGGCTCTGCCGTTTGACGACGCCAGAATCAGCTCACGGATTTCAGCGGCAAAACTCCACCGCAAAATAACAGTAAAGGTAAGCGACCGTGTGGTCTCGCCGCTGACCTACGGAGTTATAAATCCGGTTATAATCCTCCCGAAATCCCTGCCCTCAGACAGCGAGGAAATGCGGTTTGCCCTGGCGCATGAGCTGGTGCATATCCGCAGATTTGACGTGCTGCTCAAGGTCGTTCTGACCGCCGCAGCCTGTGTGCACTGGTTCAATCCGCTGGCCTGGGCTATGCTTTCGCTTGCGGGGCGGGATATCGAGCTTTCCTGCGATGAAGCTGTGCTGGAGCAGCTCGGCTGTAAGCGCGAGGATTACGCGATGGCGCTCATCAGGCTGGAAGAAAGGCGCAGCATTCCCACCGGAGCCGCATTCGGCAGGAATGCCGTCCGAGAAAGGATAGAAGCTATCATGAAATTCAAGAAAACTACACTCGCCGGGATCATTGTTTCTGCGTGCCTTATTGCAGGAACCACCACTGCGTTTGCCACAGTAAATTCCGAGAATTCCACGCAGGAAGCGGTTTCCGCAGTAGAGCAGGAAGCCGTATACAACACGAACCGCGACGGCATTGATGATGTAGACGTCGAGTGGTGGACATACGATGAGTACAAAACCTGGCTTGGGCAGGAGAAGCAAAATATAGCCGAGCTTGTAAAGCGGGGAGCCTCCGGCTGGACGCGTGACCGAGGAGAATTCATATGGACTCAGGAGGTCGCGGACGAAACCATCGCCCTCTACGAGCAGAACCTTGAGGATATCAGAAACGGCGCACGTATCTCAAAATCCGTGAACGGTAGCGATGATGTGATGATATTCGAATCGCCTGACGGGTCAAATATCCTGGTTGAGGACAACGGCGGTCAGACCAGCGCGGATGATGAATTGTATCAGTATGTCGTTGAAGACGACGGCACGGTGCTTTACTCTGACGATTCAGAACTTGCGGCACACACGACCAAGGACAGCAGCATGTCGGAGGAAGATTTCGCCGAGTTCTACAGCAAGTATGAGCAGTATGGACTGACTTATGAGGACAGCAAGCTCTACTACAGAGGTGAACCTGTGAAGTTCTTTGACGACGTTGTTGCCGAGTATTCCACCGCTGACACAACGGAGGTTATGTGGTACCTTAACTCTGACGGCAACGTTGTACTCACCGCCGAGCGCGGGGAGACCAGCGACGGCATAGGCGAACTGACCGGCGTGAGAGTCGTCTCAGAAGAAGAGCTTGAGCAGAACAGAGCCGATTTCGGTTTCTGATAGGTAACAGAATGGCACCTTCCTGTTTCGGCAGGGAGGTGCGTTTGTATATCAAAGTAGTTTGGCACAGAAAATACTGATTGACAATTAAAAAAACTACCTGATAACTACTATAGTCGGAGCAGTTGTAACGGCTGCTATAGCGCTGAAGCTGATTTTTTCACTTTGAAATGATAACCGATATCTGCTGAATACCAAGCCGATTATGTCATACTATATATGAGGAATATTCGCTTTTCAAATCTATTGTAATGTGGTATACTGTTTTACAGCAAAAGTCAAGGAAGTATCATAACGGAAAACAATATAGATACGCTGAGCGGTTCGCTCACAAAAAAATTCTGAGCGCGGAATTACCACACTGTCACGGACTTGAAATCAAACGTGAAAAGTGGTATAATTCAATAAGAATATACTCAGGAGATGGAAAATGCACAGACTAAATATATTTCTGGAACACATCTATGAAGCTGCGCAGCAGCGTGGAACCACGTTTGAGAGCATGCTTTCGGAAGCGCGCAAGATGGGATACACTGGGCTGGAGTGCGACCTCTGGAGGCTTTCTGACTGCGTTAACGTCAGGAATCTTTTCGAATCCTGCGGACTTAACGTCGCTTCGATTTATTCAATGTACGATTTCCTACGGGATACGCCGGAGAAGTCGCTTGATGGAATGAAGCGCCACCTCGAGACCGCCGCGTATTTTGGCGCGGAGAAGGTGCTTGCGATCCCCGGGTTCTTTCAGCCGGGAGACGACAGGGAAGCGGGCTTCGCGAAGTTTGCGGAGCAGCTCTCGGTGATGTGTGAATTAGCCGCGGAGTACGGAATTATGGTAACGCTGGAGGATTTTGACGACTCGGCCTCGCCCTGCTGCGATACCCAGGGGTTGGAGCGGCTTATGAGATCCGTTCCGGGGCTTGGATTCACATTCGACACTGGAAATTTCGCTTTTGTGCTTGAAGACCCCGCAGAGGCATACGAGCGCCTGAAGCCGTATGTCGCACATGCTCATCTGAAGGACCGCAGCCGAGAGGCGTCGAGGCGCAGCGCCGACGGCTCCAACTCAAAGCCGGATCTGTCGGGGGCGGAAATGTACCCCTGCGAGACCGGAGGCGGTTACGTCGGTGTGGAGAAGCTTGTAAAGCGAATGCTCGCCGACGGCTATACCGGGGATTTTTCTGTTGAGCATTTCGGCGCTGTGGATCAGGCCGAATACATGCGCAGGTCGGCTGAGAACGTAAAACGCTGGATATCAGAGGTGACAAAATGATACGTGTACTTATCTGGAACGAATACCGCCACGAGAAATGCCAGCCGGAAGTCGCGAAAATATATCCGCAGGGAATGCACGCGGCAATCGGCGAGTATCTTATGCAGGACGAGGACATAATCGTGAAGCTCGCCTGCCTTGACGACCCGGAGCAGGGTCTGAGCGAGGAAGCGCTCGCGGAAACCGACGTGCTCATCTGGTGGGGTCACATGGCGCATGACGAGGTAACTGAACGTTCGGTGGAGCGCGTCTGCCGCCGAGTCGGCGAGGGAATGGGGTTCATCGGACTTCACTCCGCACACCACAGCAAGGTGTTCAAGCGGCTGACGGGGACCTCCTGCAATCTGAAATGGCGCCACGGCGACCGCGAGCGCGTCTGGACAGTGGTGCCGTCGCACCCTATAGCACAGGGAGTTCCGGAGCAGTTTGAGCTTCCGATGGAGGAGATGTACGGCGAGCCGTTCGATATCCCGACTCCGGACGAGGTGGTATTTATGGGGTGGTTTGCCGGGGGAGAGGTATTCCGAAGCGGCGTGACCTACCGCAGGGGCGCCGGCAGGATATTCTACTTCCAGCCGGGTCATGAGGAATACCCCACATTCCGGAATAAAAATGTTCTTAAGATAATAAGAAACGCGGTTCACTGGGCAAAGCCGGAGCCAGGAACTCACCAGATCGAATGCACAAATCCGGCACCGTTGGAGGGTTGACTATGTTTAAAATGGACGACACTGTAAGAATAAAGAAAACCGGCGTTGTCGGCTCCATAACTGATATAAGCTGCGCGGGCGGCAGCACGGTTTACGTTATCGACACGGACACCGGCGACGATGAAGAAGGCGGATTCGGCGGTATGTATTCTGTTTTCTACTGCACCGAAGAAGAACTTGAAAAGGTGTGAGAACTAATAAAGAAGCGGTCGCATGTTCTGCGGCCGCTTTTTTGCAGTAATACTTATACTCTGGTGAATATTTCAGCTTCCTTTCTGAGCTGATCTGCGATGTTCTTATTGTCGTCCATTCGGCTGGAGATACGGTTCATATCCGCAACCAGCACCTGAGTGCTTTCAGCGGTGCCGGTAACTCCGTTCACGCCTTCCTTTATTGCGGTTGAGATACTGTCGATGGACTGCGCAATGCTCGTCATGTTTTTGCGAAGCTCCTCGGTTTTCGCCGTGAAATCCTCTATGGTGTTTTCTATGTGTTCCGCGTGTTCGCGATACTGAACGCCGGACTGCACGAAGTTCTCGAACTCAGGAAGAATCTGCTGCTGCATGTAGTCGAGAAGTTCGGTCGCGTGACCTGACAGGCTGTGTACCGCAGCCTTGACCGTGCCGTTGATGTGCTGGATATTATCCGCGGATTCCTTTGAGGATTCGGCAAGCTGGCGTATTTCGTCAGCGACTACTGCGAATCCCTTTCCGGCTTCACCCGCGCGCGCCGCCTCAATGGAAGCGTTTATCGCAAGTAGGTTGGTGTTGCGCGAGATCTGCTGTATCTGCTTTGTGAGGCTGTCTACCTGGTTTACGCTTTCGCTGGAAGCGATGTCGTCGCGGAGTTCATCCACCATTGTAGTTACCTTCTCGCGGGTAGTGAGCATATTGTTGCGCGCGGAATTCTCAATGCCCTCCGCATGCGCCTTCATTTCAATGCTGAACTGCGCTATTTCCTCGGTGCGTGCCGCAATGTCCGTCACTTCGGACTCGACATCTGTGGTATTCTGGTTTATCGCTGCTGCGTTCTCGGACATTTCCGCCATGGTTGCGGAAATCTCCTCGGTAAGCGCCGACATTGAAGCCGCGCTGTCCGTGGAGGTCTGCACGCTGCCGAGGACCTCGGAAACGACCTTCTCCATGAGCTGCGTATTTCCGGAGATGACCTTGAATATGCTCTGGAGCTTGTCCATAAACACGTTGAAGCCGTCGCGCACCGCCGCAAGCTCTCCGCTGCAGCGTACCTTAATACGGCGTGTGAGGTCGCCCTCGCCACGGTCGATGTCAGAAATAATTCCGCGTATCTCGTTCTTGACGGCCACCAACGGGCGTATCACGAACAGAACTACGACAGTCACGGCTGCGATAAACGCCGCTGCGCTCACCAGAATCAGCACCATAGTGAGCCGCACGGAATCCTGCGAAACATTGTTCAGATCGCTGCGCGCATTGTCGGCGCCGGCAGTCGCAGAGGCGATGAGCTTTGCTGCGACTGCTTCAACGTTGTCCGCACTGTCGGAAAGTTCGCCGTTTGCAAGCGCGTATGCCTTTTCGTTTTCTCCTGCGCCGCTGAACGCCAGCAGATCCGCGAGGTGATAGTTGAACTGATCGATTCCGTCCTTGAGAGCCTGGAAATTATCTTGGTCATCAGCGGAAACAAATTGTTCGTATTCATCGAGGGAAGCCGCAAGTCCGGACTGAGTATCGCGAAGCCCCTCCACGATATCAAGCATGGAATCGAGATCGGTTGCAACGATGTGCGACAGCGCCTGAGTGTGCAGCGACTGGGTGTCCTGACGGATCTCGCCGAGCGCTTCTATGCTCAGCATGCTGTTGTCCGCGATTTCGGAAGCGCTGTTGTTTACGCTTTTGATGTTCTTGTTAGAAACGATGTTCGACATTACCGACACTAATCCCAGAATCAGTACCGGAATAAGTATCAGGAGTATCATAGTTCCATGTTTTCTCATCACGGCACCCCCTTAATCAATTACCGAGGCGGTTATCTCTTTTACGAGATTATCTGCCATTTTCTGCGCACTCAGGTGTGATGGATTTCCGGCAAGTATGTTGTCTGCAAACTCCACGCAGGGGGTCCAGAACTTGTTGCCGACGCGCTGGAGCTTTCCGTACTCCGACTGAGCAATTACCGCCTGGATCGCTGCAACTTTTGAAACTGCGTCGGAAGCGGCGGCGTTCTTATTTGCAGGACCTATGTTGCGCTTTTCAAAGGAAAGCGTCTGGTTCTGCTCGTTTGTGAACCAGTCCGCGAGTTTGTGCGCCCATTCGAGGTGCTCGCTGTAGTAATTGACGCCCATCATTTTGAAGCCGGTGAACGACGCCATCTGCACCTGCTTTCCCGCGACCTGATAGGTGGGGAGCTTACATGCGCCGTAGTCGGAGCCGAACGCCTTTTCGACGTCGGTGCTGTTCCACACTCCGCTTATTGCGGCAATGATCTTTCCGGAAGCAAGCGCTGCGGGGAGGTCTCCGTCGGCACGGTTCACGAAAGCCGGGCTGGAGGTCAGCTCCATCATCCTATTCACTACATCGGCGCCCTTGATGGAATTATCCGTGGAGTTCCAGGTGCAGTAGTTGGTAACGCCGTCGTCGTTCAGCCCGAGTTCAAGCCCGGTGTTGCCGAAGAAAGAATACATGTACCAGCCGGAGTTGAACTCCATGCTGAATTCCTTGTTCTTTTCCTCGCAGACTTCCAGAATGCGTTCCAGTGAAGAAACGTCGCTTTCGTTCAGAAACTTCTTATTATAATAAAGAAAATATCCGTTGTCCGCGGTCATGGGGTAGGCGTACATAACGCCGTTTATGCTCGCCGCAGCTACCGACTCGGCAGTGTTGGCGGCGCTGACTTCTTCCTGGTTCGGAATAGCAGACAGAACTCCGGCGGCGGCCATCGCGGACAGCTGATCGTCCGGCAGGGGGAACACGTCGGCTCCGTTATGCACGTCGCCAAGGATAACGTCCTTCGTCTTGCTGTCAAGGTTCTGCTCGATGGTGATGTTGAATTCAGCCTCGCCGCGGTGAGCTTCCTTGAAGCTTTCGATCATTTCGTTCATCGTGTCGAAAGCGGCTTCTTCAGCCCAGACCTTCAGTGTTACCTGCTCGATTCCGTTGTCGTTCTGAGCTTCTGACGATGAGCCGGCGGTCTGCACGGGGGAATTCCCGGAGCAGGAACAGAGGCTCAGCAGTGAAGCGCATATCAGACATGTGAGTAAAGTTTTTTTCATGATTACTGCCCTCTTTCGTAAAATAATTGTTCACATTATTTCAATGCAACCAATATTATATTATACTTGTTTCACATGGCTTTGTCAATATGTTTGAGGCAAATTATGCTTTTAACGGCTATATGTTTTGCTGATAGATATTATATTTCACGATAAAAACGATTAAAAATTATAATAAATTCTATAAAATTGTTAATTTTTTATCAACAATAGTAAATGAACAATATATGGATATTGATATATCAGTACTACCAAAAATACATGATTTGCATAACCTTCATTGATACGTTTTGTATATCTAACATATTTCGAGCAAAAGAACACAATATGTTGTACTTTAAAGAACAAAAGTCACAGCTTGTATTAAAAAGTTTTAGTAATTTTTTTTAAAATCAGAAATTACTCTTGACTTTAAAGAATGTATGTGTTATAATATTGACAGGTTGGACAGACCAACATGAGGACAAGCCCTGCGATGGCAGAAAGTGCGGCGTCAGAACGAAACTAGCAGTAGTTTCAGAAGCGTCGTAAACAGCCTCACGGCTGCCCGCAAATAATATGGAGGTATTTAGAGAATGGCAATGTTAGAACAGTGGAAAGGTTTTAAAGGCAAGATCTGGCAGGAAGAAATAAACACACGTGACTTCATCCAGAACAACTACACCCCTTACGACGGCGACGAGTCCTTCCTCGCAGGCCCGGCTGACTCCACCAACAAGCTGTGGGGCAAGGTTCAGCAGCTCCAGAAGGAAGAGCGCGCAAAGGGCGGCGTTCTGGATATGGATACCCATATCGTTTCCGGCATCACATCACATGAGGCCGGCTACATCGATCCTGAGATGAAGGATCTTGAGAAGATCGTTGGTCTTCAGACTGATAAGCCCCTCAAGAGAGCATTCATGCCCTACGGCGGCATCAAGATGGCTGAAGAGGCTTGCACAACTTACGGTTACACACCGGATCCTGAGCTGCACAAGATCTTCACAGAATATCACAAGACTCACAACCAGGGCGTATTCGACGCTTACACTCCCGAGATGCGCGCTGTAAGAAAGAACAAGATCATCACCGGTCTTCCTGATACATACGGCCGCGGCCGTATCGTAGGCGACTACAGACGTATCGCCCTCTACGGTATCGACAGACTTGTAGAAGCAAAGCAGTACGACCTTGCTAACTGCGGCAACGGTAAGATGAGAGATTCCGTTATCCGTCAGCGTGAGGAGCTGGCTGACCAGATCCGCGCACTCAAGCAGATGAAGGTTATGGCTGCTTCCTACGGCTGCGATATCTCCAAGCCTGCTGCAAACGCACGTGAGGCTGTTCAGTGGACATACTTCGGCTATCTGGCTGCTATCAAGACCCAGAACGGCGCTGCAATGTCCATCGGCCGTATCTCTACATTCCTCGATATCTATATCAAGCGTGACATCGACAACGGCACTCTAACTGAGGCTGAGGCTCAGGAGCTCATCGACCACCTCGTACTCAAGCTCAGAATGGTTAAGTTCGCTCGTATTCCTTCCTACAACGAGCTGTTCTCCGGCGACCCGGTATGGGCTACACTGTCCATCGGCGGTAAGGGTCAGGACGGCCGTTCTATGGTTACCAAGAACGACTTCCGTTTCCTGCACACCCTCGAGAACATGGGCCCGTCCCCGGAGCCGAACATGACAATTCTGTACTGCGACAAGCTGCCTGATAACTTCAAGCGCTATGCAGCAGCTATCTCCGTTCGTACCTCCTCTGTTCAGTACGAGAACGATGACGTTATGCGTCCTGTTTGGGGCGACGATTACTCCATCTGCTGTTGCGTATCCGCAACACAGACCGGTAAGGAAATGCAGTTCTTCGGCGCTCGTGCAAACCTCGCTAAGTGCCTGATGTACGCTATCAACGGCGGTATCGACGCTAAGACTAAGGCTCAGGTAGGTCCTGCTTACAGACCGATCACATCTGAGTACCTCGATTATGATGAAGTTATGCAGAAGTACGACGCTATGATGACATGGCTCGCTTCCATCTATGTACACACTCTGAACCTTATCCACTACATGCACGATAAGTACAACTACGAGGCTGCCGAGATGGCTCTTATCGATACCAACGTAAGACGTACATTCGCAACTGGTATCGCAGGCTTCTCTCACGTTGTAGATTCCCTGTCCGCTATCAAGTATGCAAAGGTTAAGTGCATTCGTGACGAAGACGGTATCGTTACTGACTTCGAGATCGAGGGCGACTTCCCCCGCTACGGCAACGACGACGACCGTGCTGATGATATCGCTGTATGGCTGCTCCGCACCTTCCTCAAGAAGCTGAAGCAGTGCCACACCTATCGTGATTCCGAGGCTACAACTTCTATCCTCACCATCACTTCCAACGTTGTATACGGTAAGGCTACCTCCGCTCTGCCTGACGGCCGTAAGGCTGGCGAGCCGCTCTCTCCTGGTGCAAACCCCTGCTACGGTGCAGAGAAGAACGGTCTGCTTGCTTCCCTCAACTCTGTTGCTAAGCTTCCTTACGAGTGGGCACTCGATGGTATTTCTAACACCCAGACCATCAACCCCGACGCACTCGGTCACAACGAGGAAGAGCGCGTAACCAACCTGGTTAACGTACTTGACGGTTACTTTGATAAGGGTGCACACCACCTCAACGTAAACGTATTCGGTAAGGAGAAGCTCATCGACGCTATGGAGCACCCCGAGAAGGAAGAGTACGCAAACTTCACAATCCGTGTATCCGGTTATGCAGTTAAGTTCATCGACCTTACCAGAGAGCAGCAGCTCGACGTTATCGCAAGAACTTGCCACGATCATATGTAATTAATTACACAAGGCAATATAAAATGACAGCGCTGCGCAATGCGGCGCTGTTCTACTATACTGACAAGGAGAAACCAATGAGTGAAATCAAAGGAAGGATACATTCCACCGAGAGCTTCGGCGCGGCTGACGGTCCCGGAGTACGGTTCATCGTGTTCGTGCAGGGCTGCCGAATGCGCTGCCGTTACTGCCACAATCCCGACACCTGGAGCATGGAAGGCGACGACACCACAGTTGAAATGTCGCCGGAGGAAATACTCAGCAAGGCGCTTCGCTACAAGAGCTACTGGAAGAACGGCGGTGGAATCACCGTCAGCGGCGGCGAGCCTCTCCTGCAGATCGACTTTCTGCTTGAGTTATTTAAGCAGGCGAAGGCCGAAGGAGTAAGCACATGCATTGACACCGCGGGAAACCCGTTCACCCGGGAAGAACCGTTCTTTTCAAAGTTCCAGGAGCTGATGAAGTACACAGACCTGCTGCTTCTTGACCTCAAGGAGATCAATCCGGAGCGTCATAAGAACATCACAGGCTTCGACAACGCGAATATTCTTGACATGGCACAGTACCTCAGTGAAATAGGGAAGCCAGTTTGGATCCGCCATGTACTTGTGCCTGACCTGTCCGATTTTGACGAGGATCTCGACAAGCTGAACGAGTTCATTAAGACCCTGAAAAATGTTGAGAAGGTGGAGGTTCTGCCTTACCACACCCTTGGCAAATTCAAGTGGGAGAACCTCGGGATAAAGTACACGCTTGAGGATACTAACCCGCCGTCTGCGGAGCGTATCGACAACGCAAACAAGAGACTCTGCGCAGGAAAGTACGCCTGTAAGGGCTGATTAAACTCCATATAAACGCGAACCCCCGGCAGCCTTTCGACTGCCGGGGGTAAGTTATTCAGGCGGTGCGTTCATAGCTGATTTATCAGCCGATCGCAATGTACTTGTTCTGCTTCTCAGGGAGTGACTCTTTCTTAGGCACAGTAAGTTTCAGTGTGCCATTTTCGAACTTCGCACTGATGTCCTGCTCAGTTACTGCGTCGCCTACATAGAAGCTTCTTGAGTAGCTGCCGGAATAACGTTCGCGGCAGATGTACTTGCCGTTGTCGTCCTTCTCGTCCTTTGACGTGTTGTTTTCGGCGCTTACGGTGAGGTAGCCGTCGTTAAGCTCGGCTTTGATGTCCTCCTTCTTGACGCCCGGCAGGTCGATCATCAGATCGTAGCAGTTGTCGTGTTCCTTGATATCGGTTTTCATCATGCTGCTTTCGCTCTTGGTGAAGAACGGGTTATTGAAAAGATCGTCAAAAACATTGGTTCTCATGGTGGGCATTAACATAGGTCATTTCTCCTTTCGCAGGTTCTTGGGTCTGCGCTTGAATTTTATATTATGAACTCTGAGCGGTCCTCCGGAAGTATCCCTAGGCGGTGTACCTCCTTTGTTCCTATCTCTCTTTCGTTCTGGTTATAGTATAGCACAACTTTTTAGCACTGTCAAGGGTAGAGTGCTAATTTTCCTTAAAATGTCACATATTTCACGAAGTTATCATATTTTGGCGTGGCGGATTCATAGTATGCGCCGACGAAATAGCTTGGTTATGCGATTTGTTGATTATTAAACCGATTTATGTAAAACGGTGGAAAACTATTACTAAAACAGGAATACTTCTATTGACAATTTTGTTCGTTTGTGTTATACTGTAACAAACGTTACATATGTTATATATTGAAAGAGGAAGAACATGCCGCCTAAAGCAAAGTATACCCGCGAAGAAATAATAGAGACTGCGCTGAATATAGTCGCAGAAAAGGGAAAGTCCGCGCTCAATGCCAGGGATCTTGGCGCAGCGCTCGGGACTTCCACCCGCCCGGTGTTCACTGCATTCAAGAACATGAGCGAGCTTATTGAAGAGGTCAAGAAGGCGGCGATGAAGCGCTTTGAGAGCTATTCCAGGAACGAGCCGGGAGTGCCTGCGTTCAAGAGCGTTGGTATGCAGATGATCTCGTTTGCAACGAATGAGCCGAAGCTGTTTCAGGTGCTGTATATGAGTGAAAGAACTCAGACCGGAGATTTCGACGATCTGTTCAGCGAGCTCGGCGATACCGCGGGATACTGCATTGAATGCATAATGCGCGACTATTCCCTGAACCAGGAGGAAGCGAACTTCCTGTTCAGAAGCCTGTGGATATATACGTTTGGAATTGGCGTGCTGATAGCGTCAAAGGTGTGCAGGTACGAGGAAGAAGTTGTTTCGGATATGCTTACAAGGCAGTTTATGTCTGTAATGGGGCTTGTAAAATCCGGACGCGCGCTTTCTCCGCTTTCGGAGGTACTTCCTGCTCCTCCAGCTCCGCCAAAGAAATGATATAAACAACGAACTGCCGGAAACATTCCGGCAGTTTTTGAAATAATTAAGGTTCAGGAGCTTGTGTCATCGTGCTCGTGTGATCTCGGCGCTTTTTTGAAAAGCTCCCGCAGACCGAATATCAGCAGAAACACCGCGTAGATTTTCCTTAACAGGTCGTTTCCGATGAAACTGGAAGCCACGGTTCCAAGAACGGCGCCTAGAATTCCTCCGGGGATCAGGCTGATCACCAGCTTTTTGTCGATAAATCCGGCGCGGATATGCATGATAACGGATATCAGCGCAATAGGCAGGAAAAACAGCAGGTTAACGCCCTGAGCCTCACGCTGCGGCATTCCGTCGTGGAGGGTGAGCCAGATCAGAAGCACGAATCCTCCGCCTAGTCCCATTGAAGCTATGACGCCCGAAAGCGCTCCGACTACAGCCTGAATCATGAGAAAAGCGACCTCAGCGCCGCCGCGCAGATGAGCGCTCCGAACAGCCGCTGGAGCCACGCTGCGCGTATTTTCCTCAGGAAGAACGCGCCTGCCAGCGCTCCTCCGGCACCCCAGGGAATGTAGCTCCATGCGGTGGAAAGGTCGATGCCGCCGCTGAACAGATAAGATACAGCAGCGGTAAGGCTCAGCACGAATATCAGTGCAACGGAATCAGCATGCGCGTGTTTCATGGAGTCGGCAGGGGAAAGTTCCGGCTGAATCAGACGCTGTTCGTGTTCAATTATGGGTACTGCGGCGACTCCGCCTCCGCTGCCAAAAAAGCCGTTCAGTAACCCGCAAATCATTCCCTCAAAAAAGTGTTTCATCATATCACCCTCTTTATTTTGTGCATATATCTCCGCAATTTCCACGGAAATAAACGGAAAAGTGCAGCCTTGTAAGACTGCACTTTGATTTATGCGTTGACCTTTTGCCGGTTGTTCCATCGGTCGATGAATTCCACGAATTCCCGCTGCGGAATAGGCTTTGAAAAGAAGTAACCTTGTATGAAATCGCATTTCAGGTCCGAGAATTTCTTTACCATTTCTTCGGTCTCGATACCCTCTACTACGATCTCCATGTTCAGGTCTTTTATCATGCGGACTGTATTCTGAAGTATCGTCCACATTTTGCTGTTCTGATTATTTACGAAAGTCTTGTCAAGCTTGACGATTTTCAGCGGGAGCGCCGCAATGCGGTACATGTTTGAATATCCGGTGCCGTAGTCGTCGAGTGAGAACGTCAGCCCGGCGGCGCTGAGCTGTTCGAGGTTCTCGGACATAACGCTCTGATCGTAGCTTGCCGCTGACTCGGTTATCTCGAGGTTGACCTGATTCGATGAAACGCCGTACCTGCTCATGGATTCAAGTATTGAGTCGGCAAGACCGTGGTGCATGCACTGCGAAACGGACAGGTTGATTTCGATGTATTCCAGACCCAGCTTCTTGTATTCCGAGCTTGCTATGAACTGGAAAACCTCGGTCAGCACGTAATCTCCGATCTTATGTATCGCGCCGCTTTTTTCCGCGGCGGGAATAAATATCTCAGGGGAAATGAAGCCCTCTTTTTCGTCGATTAGCCTCAGCAGAGCTTCCGCAGATACAAAGCGTTTCTTTTCGATTGAGTATATCGGCTGGTAATAAACATGGAACCCGTGATTTGCAAGGGCGCGTTCGATAATGCTGTCCATTCCGGTGAGGAGTGATACCATGCGCTTGACGGTGCTTCCGTCTGCATGGATAACCTCTCCGTTGTAGGGGAGCTTCTCGTGGAAATCCGTGCCGAATGATATCAGCGACTGGAAGTTGTCGATGTCCTCGGGACATTTGGCAAGGCAGACGTACGGGATAAGGTTCAGGTCGAACTTGTCGATTTTCACCGTCTGGTGGAGCGCGTCGTTGATAAGGCTGGCGGCGTATTCCGAATTGATACGGTTATAGGTGTTGATAACCAGCCGGAAACGTCCGCGGTCGAGGTAATATGCAACGCCGTGGGTCTTTGCAGTGCGGTTCTGCTCAAGTATCTTCTTTCCGGTCATCATGAGGAGCTTCTGGGTTTTGTCGTAGCCGAGTATTTTTTGGAGTGAATCGTAGTTCGCAATGTTCACCATGACGATGGAAACATGATTGCGTATCGCGAAGTTTTTCTTCATGTCGTCGGCGTAAGCACTGTGCTTGCATAGCCCGGTGAATGAGTCGATGAGGTTTTCCGGACGCTGTATCATTACAGCTATTATTACTACGCCGACGGTGTTTCCGAATACCATCACCATGGTGTCAGTGAAAATTATCTTTGAAATGAGAATACAGACCGTCACGGGAAGCAGCATTATCAGAGCAATTAATTTTCTGGTAGTAAAGAGCCTACGGTAAATTATAATATACGCTATGCTTATCAGAATATTGATACGCGCCATTGTATATGGAAGAAAAGAAAGCGGCATCGTTGTGTACACGCCGTGAACAAATGTAAAGATGGAGTGCGTGAACAGATTTGACACAAGCAGTCCGATAACACCCAGGTATGGAAGTGTAAGCGCACACGCGGCGGCCTTGTTTGACGCGATCTTTTCCCATGTGTTTGTAAGGCTGATAACATACATGAGAAACAGCGGGGAAATGGTGTTGTATGCCAGTAAATAGAGCGTATGAGCCGCAGTGCGAAGCCCCAGGTTCAGCGACCCGGCGTTGTCCAGCACGACCGCCCATATATCGGCTGCACCGCTGAGGATCGTCATAATGACGAGTGCAATAAAGAAATGATTAGTTGTGCCTTTGGACATGCGCCGTGTAAACTGCGAGATCAGAATTATCACAAGGATAAGCAGCGCGGCTATATCTAAATGTATAAGTTTAGTCATATCAGGAATTCCTCTTGTTTTTATCTGTACTAACTATATACATTATAACACGACACGAGTTTTTTTGCAACAGTTTAACTATGCGTAGGAAGACGATTTGTTAATGTTGCATAAAAAACGACTGATTTTGCAGGTTTTGACCTTAATTGACCTTACATAAAGCAATAAATTATCAATTAATGATTATTATTAAAATAATAATCAAATAATAGTCAAATATAAAGGAAATGTTCAGGCTTTGTAAACATTTCGGTGGATAGAGGCAGCGGTGCTGGCAAATTCCGATGCGCTAAGCGGCCGTGTGGACATCAGCATTAGCGGAAGGGGCTTGGGATTACCGTAAAATGGCGGCTGAAAATAAGAACCATCGTTCAGTGTGAAGCCAAGTCGGCGGTAAAGCTGAACGCGGCGGCGGGACAGTTCGTCTTCCGGCGGCTCCACTTCAAGTACGACCAGCGAATCTCCGGATCGTTCCAGCAGAGAATTCATGACCGCGGAGCCGACGCCTTTCCCGCGGAGTTCCTCGGCGGAGGCAAAATGTTCAACGAACAGCGCGTTAATGTCGCGAAGATGATAGTAATTTATGAACGCGGCGGGGACGCCCTCGGGTTCATAGCACATGCAGCGGAATTCGTCACGGGTGAATTCCGAGCGGTGCAGGGCGTAACTACCCCGCTCACAGGGCGGGAACGAGTATTCAAGTATTTCAAATAAACGGTCGAATTTTTCATCGGAAATTGGAGACGTTTTGCTGTAGGTGATCAGATTTTCCATGCTGGCTCCTTTCTTCTATGGTAATATGATACCATAAAATTAACAGGATTTCAAGTGTCGGAATATAATACAAGCAGGGTGAAATAGAATTTACGAGAATAAAACGCGGAGGTAATCACCATGCTGACACTACTTGAATTTGCATTGCAGAATCTGTTGTTTATCGGACTTCATCTTGACTCCAGGAGTTCATTCCCGAAGCAGCTCTCGCCAAAGGAAGAGGAGGAGTGCATAGCACTGATAGCTCAGGGAGATATGGACGCGCGCGGGAAACTCATCGAGCACAATCTGCGGCTTGTGGCATATATAGTCAACAAGAATTACCCGGAGGCAGTACGCGGCTGCCAGCAGGACGCGGATGACCTGATTTCTATAGGAACTATCGGTCTCATACGAGCGGCTGAAACCTTTGACTATACAAAGGGACGGCGGTTTTCAACATATGCTTCGAGGTGCATAGATAATGCAATTACCCACCAACGGAAACACATCCGGGAATTCCAAGAAAGGCACATCTCCGTCGTCAGCAACTCCATGGCAGGCACAAAGCCTAGCCATGGAGCCGCTTCCTAGGATCTGCACCTTTCTTGAAATTCCGGAAAGATTCATATTCGCTCCGCAGTCATCATGCTGCGGAGTTTTTTCTTTCCCATAGTTGTCGAAGCGCCGGAGAAAAGTATTGTCAGCCTGCTGTGCGCCTGAGAAAAATATGTGCATTCTCTCCGTCCCATTCAATACGGTCGATTATCTTCCGCATGAAATCTCGCTTATCCACAACGGAGAGTTCCGCGAAACGCTCCCGGAATTCACCGAGGGATCTCACCAGCATATCAACGTGTTCGGAACGCTTGTCGTCCTGTTCGCTGATGTAGCTTAGCTTTGCGAGTTCGTTCTCGGTGTTCTTGATTTCCGAATCCAGGCGTTCGACTTCGTTTTTCGTGTATTCAAACAGCGTGGAAGTCGGTTCGTTCATTGCGAGGGTTTTCATGAGATTTGCTATCATGCGTTTCTTTTCGGAAAGCTGCTTTGTGAGTTCCTCGGTCTGTTCACGGTTTCCACCGGTCTTTTTTTCGATTTGCCGGAGGATAGAATCAAGCTGTTTTCCCACATTTGAACTAGGCTTGTTGAAATTCATTATCTCATCGCAGAGAAGCTTGTCAAGAACATTTCCGTTGACGTTGCACATCTGGCAGTTCTTTAAACGGGAACGTTCCTTTAATTCGCACATATAGTAGAAAGTCTGTGAACCGTCAGCTTCACGGCGTGCGTTACTGTTTATCCGTGGGCGCATTATGGAACCGCAGTTTGCGCAGCGTACAAGCCCGGAAAATACTGAAACCTGATTTCTGACAGGGCGGTAGAAACTCTTTCCGGCGTTGCCGCTGATTATTTCCTGCGCTTTTATCCACTCCTCCGAGGAGATTATCGGTTTGTGCTTTCCGAGGGAGATTATCCATTCCTCCGGGGGAAGCCTAAGCTGTTTCTTTCCGTTCTGTTCAGTCCTGTGGAATGGCATAAGACCGTGCTTTCCGTCTGCTTTTTCACGTTCAAAGCAGACGTCGCTGCCAAGCTTTGTGAAGTAGTCGAACGCGGCTTCGTCCGCAGTGCAGTACACCGGATTCGTGAGAATATCCCGGACCGTTCTCATACGGAATTCGCTGCCCTCGCGGGTCTTTATGTTGTTCTGAATACACCATGTTGCGACCTTCGTGAGCGACTGAAATTCAAGGAACTTAGCGTAAATCGTGCGTACTCTGCTCATCTCATCGTCAACTACGGACAGCTTGTAAGCGGAGCGGTTCTTGCCCTCGGCGTCGGTAACGGCAGTCTTTTCTCCGACAAATCCCAGGGGAGTTACTCCACCCAGCCAGCGGCCGGTCCGCGCCAGAAGCACCAGATTGTCGCGTACACGCTCCGCAATAGTTTCACGTTCAAGCTGAGCGAAAACGGCTGCAATATTCATCATAGCCCTGCCCATTGGTGTGGAGGTGTCGAACTGTTCCTTTATGCAGACGAATGCGGTATTCATACCGTTAAGCTCTTCGATGAGCGTAGCGAAGTCCCCGACGTTTCTGCTGATACGGTCGAGCCGGTAGACCACGATATAGTCGAATGGCTGTTTCCGTGCACTTTGCATCATCATCCGGAACTGCGGACGGTCAAGGTTTTTCGCAGAGAATCCCTCGTCCTCATACACCAGAATATCGCTGTCCTTTGCCTCGGGGATATTCCGCTGAATGTACTCCCGGCAGAGTACTACCTGGTTTTCGATACTCTCGCCCTTGCCGGTGAATTTCGATTTTCGGGAATATATTGCGATCTTCATGAGCGGCTCCTTTCTTTGGTTCTACTTACTATTATAGTGTGCGAAAACTCCGGTGTCAAGATTTTTCGCAGAAGGGAAATGGAAATCTCCTGCGTTTTTCGCGCAGGAGATACATTAGTTAAAATACCGTGAGCCTAATACATAGGTTTCATTGCCTTTTTTATTCTCATCTGAATTTGATTCAGATGGAAGAATTGGCTCTGGCTTGAACATCCATGAATAGCGTGACCATAGTTCTTTGATATATTTCCCAAACAGCTCTTCGTTATATGTACAAGCTTCCTCCGCTGAAGGTGCTGTGAGTGTCTTCCAGAAATCGTTGTTTATTGTAAAGGTTATGGATTTATTTGTTTTGTTTTCCTCAAGCCATTTCTCGTCAAATTCGGGGCAAAACTTCTCCATTATCGGCTTTAGTTCTGCGGAAATGTATTCAACGTCTGATTTGCGGTTTTTCATTGTTTCATATCTGAACCCACTCTCTTGAATCAACTTGTATAGAGCGCTGTCGCTGATCGGTTTTGTCTGTTTTTCCCTTTTAGCATAGTATGTATACAGTTGATAAATGAGAGCTGCTGGAATACGGATTCCAGTTTTTTCGTCAGTTTTGTCAAGAGACTTGATAAATTCATCTTCGACATTTCTCGTTTTAGCTTTTCGTGAAATAGCCGAGCCGTTTAATAAGTGCCATCCGTGTGCGTAGAGCAGCTCACATATTTGAACAGTTTCTTGATTTGTAATCAGAGGAAGGTCGTAGAATTTGCCGTCATATGAAAATTCAATGTGCAGGAATTTGCTTCTTGTATCAAATTCCGAATTATATCTGGGTGTTAGGAAATATAAGTGCTGATTATGTAAAGCGTTCGATTGAACCTCAGAGTTTTGAGTCCAGTTGTAAATGAATGTGTTCCTGTAATTAGAATTCACACAGGTTTTGGAATAATTGATAAAATCAAGCCATTTTGGGAGTTTGTCCAGGTTCCCTGAAATAATCGTGTTTTTGGTTTTGCTAAAAGGATTCATAATGATATAGACATAATCCTTGCACAAATTATCAAATGTGTTTTTATCGCCTGTTGTGAAGTAGAAAAGATGTTTTATAATCGAATCGGACAGAGAGTCGTCTTTATCTTTAAAAGATGAAATTACATTGATACTCAGGCACAACCCATAGTCTGAACTCCGAGCCATTTGACGTACTAATGGAGAACCATTCAGCAGAGGTACGGCTTTTTTATCAGTGATTTTATATATCTGCTGGATACCATTTGTGATTATCTCACAATATTTGTAATCTATGAATGGCGGAATTGCATTTAACTTGTTCCGATAAATATCTAAGAAAACATTAGTTAAATTAGCAAAGGTCTGTTCATTCCAAAATAAAGCGGTATTTCCCGAGCTTTGGAGAGATGAATCTTTTTCGTGGTGTTCAACGCTGCAAAGTAATGAGAATATTATACTATAAGATACTTGCGCTAATGGAATGTCAATTAAGCTAGCTGAACCATTTTCGAATCTTGTACAACGAAAGTAGACAATAAAGTCATGATGGATAAAAAGCCTTTGGTATGTGTCACTGATCCAATCGCAATAATTTCCGGGCACGACTGTTCCACAGAAGTTAAAAGTATTATGTAGATCTGGATTAGAATCAATAGCTTTATAATCGACCGATATATTTTGTGCGTTATCAATGTCGTGAACATAGAAAGCATAGTAGTTTAAAGCATTTATAAATTGTTTTGCATTATCCTGGGAATAGTTAAAAGCTGCTGAGAGCTTAGTTATCAAGTCATTTTGATTGCTTAATGGTTTATTGGCTACTTTTTCAAAGTAAATAGTGTTGTTTAATTGCTTAATTATATCATTCATTTAATTCTCTCCTTCGCAAATGATGAGCCTGAGAAAATGGCATGAGTTTGTTCGTTAATAATATTATATCATTAGTGTATATAAAAGTCAATGAAAAAATGGATAAATAAGGTTCTTATTGACGCCTATTTAACTCTTCATTATGGGTTACTGGCAGTTTGGGTTCAGGTAACCAGAGTAATCAGATGGCTATGTTATGCGGGTTACCTGATACAAAGCAAGATTACATGACTAAAAACAGGTTTTCAGAAGGAAATATTTGTCTTATTTAATAATTATTCTTCTCGCCAGAAACCTTATTTATATGCCATGCGGTGAAGTTTTCAATTTGGTGTTCGTTGGTAACTGAGACATATGGTTACTCGGAAGCCAAATTAATTGGCAATAAAATTTTAAAATCATAGGGCATTTGTTAACCAGTATGACGGAAAATTAAAAATTACAAATCAAATTACATGGAAATAATCTAGGAACCCGACGAGCAGATTCTGTGTTATTCGGCGTTTCCCAATGAAAAGGAGAGATTTCCATGGCGAGAAAATCAAACGAAATAAAGATCATCTGGCACGAGCCTGCTGAAAAGCAGACGAGTGAGAATGTTCAACAGGCGGTTGACGACTTGTATATTAAGATCATAATAGATAAGCTCAGCGCCAGCGGGCTTACATATGATGAGCAGAAAGTTGCACTGAAAAAGGTGCTTTTCTCTGTAAGTAAATAAATATAACGCCCACAACTAATTATTGAACTCTGTCAGAGGAAAAATTAATTTCATTGGAGGATTATAAAATGAACAGCAATCAGAATAATCAATACAGGATTTTCCCTTTTGTAATACTTAATAGCTCAAGAAAAATAGCTGACCCAATTAATCAAGTTGATGTCTCTACAAAAGTAGTAACATATCCTGGGAATGTTTCCCTGCCAAATAACCCCACTGAAGTATATCCGGAAGCTATAAAATGTCCCCAGACAAGCAAAGATTACAAACCTACCCCATTTGACTACGCATGTTATATATCGCGTGTTACAAAACTGAAGAAATACAACGGAGCCTTATATAATTATTGGGATGGATGTTATCATCAGATAAATGAAGACAGGATTATTAATATTATTATGTCTTACTGCGGAAATGAACTGATGGAAAGAGGCAGTAACTTTTTGGTGGTTCAGGTTGCTAAAGCAATTGAAATGCTCCCTGAGATTTACTGTGAGACTCTGCCCGGTTACCCTGATCTGATACCGTTTCCCAACGGGTTACTGAGTATAAGCACGATGCAGTTTCTTCCACCAAGTCCTGAAATATTCGTAAGATATGCTGTTTCTGTGCCATTCGCTGGTAGGTCACAAGATTGCCCGGTATTTTGCCATTTCCTTGATGTGGTTACCGATGGTAATTCCTTGTTGAAACAAAGGCTGCTCGAAATAATCGGGTATCTGTTGTCAGCACACAACGATGCCAAAAAGTTTTTTGTGTTCGCTGGCGTAAGTAACTCGGGAAAATCTGTTATGATACAGTTGATACAATCTTTGTTGAACAAGGAATGTATTTTTTGTGCTGACATGAATGCCCTGGGGGATAGATTTACCACAGGGTACATGAATGGTTCACATCTGTGTGTATTTGCGGATATGCCCGGCGCACGGATTTCGGACCAGGCTGTAGGAATAATTAAGGCGCTTACGGGTGGAGATACAGTAATTGGTGAGAGAAAGTATCAGGCTCCGGAGATAATTGCTAATGAGACCAAACTATTGTTTTCGACAAATCATATGATTCAGACCGCAAGCGTAGACCAGGCGTTTATGAACAGATGCTGCATAGTTCCTTTCATGGTTGGTATACCCGTGGAACAGCAGGACCCTATGCTTCTTCAAAAGCTGTTTGCTGAACGTCAGGCGATTGTCTACATGTCAATTAATGCTTATCGTGAGATGAGGATGAGGTGTGGAAATATGGCTGCAGTTTTTACTGGCGAGGAGGAAGCTCAGAGGAAATATCAGCAGTATTGCAACAGTTTGCATGCTATCATGGGTGACTGTGACTGGATGTATGCTCAGTTTGTTTCAGAATGTTGTATTCTGGCTGAAGGGGTTAAAACTTCTACAATAGATTTGTATAGGGCTTTCTGTGAGTTTTGCCAGATACGGAACTATATTGTGATTCCATATGAATCGTTTTCTATTAAGATTTCCGAGTGCTTTAAGACACTTGAAAGATGTAAGATTCGCACTCCTGATGGACAAGTTAATGGGTATTCAGGTGTCAGAATTAAGTCTTTAATCTGAGTATTTTTGGAGTTGATAAATATGTTTACATCTGGTATGGGCAGCCAATAAATTAAATTGAGAGCTGCTTCAGGTTTAATGGGTTTGTCAGTTCGACCTGGATAATATCAGATGTAATCATTCGGTCATTTTGAGTGGATTATTTAGTTTTGTTCCATGTTCCGGGTAGGTAAAATAAAGTTTTTTAACTTTATATCTATCTGCTGTTTTGGATATTATTTAATTTATCACTTTTAATTGATAACCCGGAACATGGAACAAATAATCTGGTTTGTTGACTGTGATATTATGGTAATATTACTGTCATATTGTCGAGTGTTAATTACATATTATCTTCATAAAGGAGATGATATTTAGATGCGAAAACAACAAAATATAAATGTTATTGTTCACTGGCCTGAGGATCAAAAATCGAAGGATGTTATACAAGATGCTACAAATCAACTGTTTGTAAAGATAATTGAAAACAGGCTTAGCAGGACAAATCTTTCCACAACCGAAAAGGAGTGTGTGGTCAGGCGTGTAATTTCGGGACTGGAAATATAGATTACATAACTGAAAGATTTTAAAGATCAATTATGCATTTCAGCTTTTTGTTGTTATAGATCGGCAGATTTAGCTTTTGTGAATCTGCTGATTTATTTTTTATAAATTACCTGCTTCCGCAAAACTGGCATGAGTCACATCTTCCCTAAACCGCATAAATATGCTATAATAGAATCGAAAAAAGTGCTGAAAAAACAGCACCTGAAAGGTGAAGAGAAATGCAGAAAATCGAAATAGTAGCAAGCGATGAAAGGTTAATCACACCCAGCGGGTTGTCCCTGGTAGGACAGGTTCTCGGAAAATCAGATATGATCAGAAAAGCCAACAGAATGCGAACCGAAAAACGTTCCCAGCCACAGATCGGGACTGGTGATATTCTGCTCACAATGATTGGACTTCTGACACTTGGAAAATCAGATTTTGAAAACGTCAACGAATTTCATTCCGATGAGGAATTTTACACTCTATCCCTCGGACTCAGAAGCGGTATACCTAGTGAATCTTCTTTGAGAAATAGGCTGGACGCCATTGGAACTTCAATGAATACGCAGATCCTTGAGGGAAATATCAACATGTTCCGGGAGTGCGGGTTCAAGCGGACTGCGCTGAATTGCGGCTGTGTTCCGGTTGATATTGATGTTTCACCGTTCGATAATTCCGGTAGTCATAAGAAGGGCGTTTCCAGGACTTACAAAAATGTTGACGGGTATGCGCCGATATTTGCATATATCGGAACCGAAGGATATCTGTGCAACGCTGAACTTCGCGAGGGCAGTCAGCATTGCCAGTGTGGAACACCAGAATTTCTCGTTGAAACAATATCTGCGGTAAAACAGATGACCGATAAACAACTTCTTTTTCGCATGGATTCAGGAAATGACGCTCTTGAGAATATGCTGATTCTGCATTGGTCAGATCCGCAGCTGAAATTCCTGATAAAGCATAATTTCAGGCGGGAAAACCGTTTTGAGATCGCTGAAAAACTGAAATCTGTCTGCCAGAACATAACTCACCCGCGTGAAGGAAAAACAGTTTACATCGGAAGCACATGGCGCGAAGTCGCAGCGAGAAAAGGCGATAAAATCACGGTCCGAATGGTTTATGAGATCACCGAAAGAACCATGTCAGCGGATGGTCAGCTGTTCGTGATTCCGGATGTAGAAATCAATATGTACTGGACCTCGCTGGATGTTTCGGATGAAGATGTTATCGAACTTTACCATAACCATGCGGTTTGTGAGCAATTCCACAGCGAAATAAAAACCGATATGGGAATTGAAAGATTGCCAAGCGGTAAATTTGAAACGAACGCTCTGATTCTGAAACTCGTGATGATCGCATACAACGTTCTCCGTATCATCGGCACGGAAGCGATGAAGAAACAAGATATGCCTGTTCGGCATGATTCAATTAACAGGCGGAGAATACGAACTATTATTGATAATCTGATTCTGATCGCCGGTCACCTCACTGTTCACGCCCGCAAACTAAGGCTTGCTCTGGGGAGAAGTAATGTATGGATTACAACTTTTCTCAGATTCGATGCTGCTTTTTGAATTTTGCGGAATCAGGTAATTCGTGGTATAATATAGTCAAGAAGATGGCTTATAATACACCATGAAAGGACGATGCCATATGGGACGAGATGTTGTATCCGCTAAGCTTGATGTAATATTCAAGAAACTCTTTACTGAAAACGAAGACCTGCTTCACTCGTTTGTTGCCAGCATGCTGGATATCCCGACTGAATCATCAAAACGATAAAGATTTCTAATCCGGAGCTCCCGCCAGAAACAGTTGAAAGCAAATTCAGCAGACTTGATCTGAGCCTTAATGTAGATGACAAGCTCGTTAACGTTGAAATTCAAGTAAAGATGGAGCCTGATTATCGTGACAGAACGCTGTTTTACTGGGCTAAGCTGTACACTTCTGAGCTAAAAAGCGGCGAGGAATACGGCAATCTGAAGCAGACTATAACCATAAACATCATCAATTTCAATATGTTCGAGGGTCAGAACTACCACACCGAGGTTGCTGCGATGATAAAGGGCACCAACGAGGTGTTCTCGGACAAATTCAGTATTCACTTCTTCGAGTTGAAGAAAATCAGCAAGCATCCGAAAACTAGCCGTGAGCAATGGCTGCAATTTATTAACGCTGACAGCATGGAGGATTTTGAGATAGTACAAGCTACAACAAATATGCCTACGATTCAGAAAGCCGTTAAGGTTATCTATGACATGAGCGAAGATACTAAAATCCGTGAGATTGCTCGTCTGCGTGAGAAAGCGCTTCATGATGAGGCTTCGGCTTTGAAGCAGGCTAAGAACGAGGGTATCGCCATGGGCAGAACAGATGAGCGCAACTTAATAATTGAAAAGATGAAAGCCAGCGGCATGACCGAAGAACAAATCAAAGAAATCTTATCTTAATAACCGATAACTATAATAGCGGAGAATGTAAAACTTCTCCGCTATTTCTTTACTCACCTAACTTACTGAAAGCTATATGATGCTATGCCAATGCATTTCCAACCAATAACGAATTTAACATGAAGAGAACCGACCCATGAAAAGAGCGCCTTTTTATCTGAAGTCACATCGACAGAACAGACTGTCATCAGATGCGCCATCATCATTAAAAATAAGGCAAATCGTTTCATTAATCTGAGTTACTTACACCTGCATATCAAGTGCGTTATATTGTTGAAATACGAGCCAAATATAAACCACAGGTTGAATTTATAAACCACAATTACCTTGACTTCAACCGCAAATTGTGATACAATTAGGTCAACGAAAGAAATCTGGAGGGCTTGGTAATGGAAAACACATTCAACGACAATCTCCGCAGAATACGCAAGGAAAAGAAAATAACGCAGGAACAGCTTGCCGAATTCGTGGGAGTTTCCCCGCAGGCAGTTTCAAAGTGGGAAATGAACAGCTTCCCGGACGCTTCTCTACTCCCGAAAATCGCGGAGAAACTGGAGGTTTCAATCGACGAACTGTTCGGACTTAAAAGCGAGAACATCTCCATTTACGACAGGATCCTGGAGCATATAAAGAGCGTTCCGGCGGAAAAGCGCTTTGATGAGATGTTCAGTATCGTCAGGGCTTTTCCGCTTGCGTGCTGCGGTGCTGTAAAATACGAGCCTATACCAGAGGAAGTGCTCACCTCGGAATACGACAATTACAGCCTTATAAATCAGCCGGAAGGTTTCATTGAAATGCGCAATCCTGCGGATTTGCAGTTCGCGTTCCTGTTCCCCGAGCCGAAGTGCGGATACGATAAATTTCTAAGATACGACGAACAGTATGTTAAGCTGTTTTCCGTGCTTTCTAAGCCGAATGCGCTCAAGGCGCTGTATTTTCTCGCGGGGCGGTACGGCACAATGTTCTTCAAAAAGGACACCCTCATGCACGAGCTGGTCATATCCGCTGAAAACGCGGGCGAGATAATCAAAAACTTCTGCGAGGTAGGTTTTATATGGGAAGCTACCCTCAACTGCGGCGACAGCAGTGAGAAGATATATCAGTACATTTCGCGGTGTCAGCTTGTCGCGTTCCTTGCAGCTGCGAGATACTTCGTGAGTCCACCGAAAAATTTCAGCTACAACAACGACTGGCGCAGCGAGCGCTTTTTTAAGAACGACACCTACAAAAAGGAGGCAGGCAATGAAAAAGACTGACGAAAAGCAGAACCCCCTGCACCGAGAATACGGTCTTATGAGCAATATCCGCTGGACGCTTTCGGCAATGCGGCAGCATTCGAAAGGGCTGCTTACGCTTATCCCGATTGGCATTGTCTGTGCGCCGCTGATGAACTATCTGTGGACATTCATCTCAAAATTCGTTATCGACATGATAACCGGAGAAGTGGGCTGGCTGGCGCTGCTGTGGATAATAGGTATATTCACGGTAATACAGCTTGTTTCCACCATGCTCAACACCTATTACAACAGCGAAACAGGGTGGAGGTTCATTGACACGCGTTTCAAACTGATAGGCGAAAAGAACCGCAAGGTAATGACAATTGATTTCGAACACCTTGAAAATCCCGATGTCATGGACTGCTACCAGAAAGCAAGCAACGCCTGCAACGGAAACGGCGAGGGTATCGAGGGAATGATGCGGCAGCTTGTTAACTTTTTCATGACGCTTGCGGTGACAGCGGTCGGGCTGTGCATTCTCGGCACGTTCAACCCGTGGATAATCCTTGCGCTGGCGGCGATTTCCGCCGTGTCCTGCTTTGTCGGAAACAGATTCAACAAGATTTCCAAGGAGAAAATCTGGGACCCACTCGCGCCATGGTGGCGCAAGGACAACTATATGCGCTGGCAGATAACCGATTTCACCCCCGCAAAGGATATCAGACTTTTCGGGCTGCGGGACTGGCTTGTCGGCAAATACCGGGATCTTAAAAAAGCGCGCCTTGAAGCGCAGAAAAAGAACGCGGTGCTGTGGTTCTGGGTTTCAGTTTTTTCTTACGTTATGGTTTCTCTCTCGCATTGCGTGATTTACGGCTGGCTGATATGGTCGGTGGCTTATGACGGGCTTTCGATTGGCGATTTCAGCCTGTATCTTGCCTCTGCTGCAACGCTTTTCCAGTACATAAACGCGCTGTTCAACGGTATCGGCTCGCTTATGAATCTAAGCCGACAGGTGGACGATTTCCGCAGCTTTATGGACTTTGACGGCGGCGACAGCGACAACAGCGGAAAGCCTTTCCCAGAAGCGGAAAAATACGAGTTCGAGTTCCGGAATGTGTCTTTCAAGTACCCGAAATCCGAGAATTACGCGCTGAAAAATCTTTCGCTCAAACTTAACGCAGGCGAACGGCTCGCGGTCGGGGGGCTGAACGGCGCAGGAAAATCCACGTTTATAAAGCTGCTTCTGCGGCTGTACGAACCGACCGAGGGCGAGATCCTGCTGAACGGAGTAAATATCCGCGAATACAACAAGCGCAGCTACTACCGAATTTTCGCGCCTGTTTTTCAGGAGGTGGAGCTGTTCGCGTTCCCGCTTGCGGAGAATGTTTCGATGCAGTCACCCAAGAAAACCGACAAGGCGCTTGCGGAGAAATGCCTTGTTGACGCAGGCTTCGGCGAAAAACTCGCGGAGCTTCCGCGCGGAGTTGACACCGAGATCCTGAAAATAATCCACGACGACGGAGTAGACCTCTCGGGCGGCGAAAAGCAGAAACTTGCGCTTGCAAGGGCGCTGTACAAGGGCGCTCCGGTAGTGGTTCTGGATGAGCCTACCGCCGCTCTTGACGCTATCGCAGAGAGCAAGCTCTACAACGATTTTGACAATCTGACGGGCGGAAAAACCGCAGTTTACATCAGCCATCGGTTAAGCTCAACGCAGTTCTGCAACAACGTTGCGATGTTCAAGGACGGCGAGATGTGCGAGTACGGAACTCACGACAGCCTTATGAAGAAAAACGGCGCGTATGCGGAGATGTTCCGCTTGCAGGCGCAGTATTACGTTGACAAGGAGGCGGCAAATGTCTGAACAAAAGCAGAAAGGAATCACGCGGGAAACGCTGAAATTCGTGTTCAAAACCGCATGGAAAGAGCGCCCGTCCGTGTTTCTTGTTTATCTGATGAAATTCATCTCGGAATTTGCGTCAAAAATGCAGAACGCGATCATGGCGAAGCTGATAATTGACGAACTGGTGCTTATGATAACAGGCGCGGAGTTCGCACAGCACCTCGCGAACGCGGCGATTTTCGCGGGATTGTACATAGTAATTCAACTGCTGACAGGCGTTCTCGGCAGTGCTGCAACTCAGCTTGAATCGGTTCATCAGGAGTGGTTCAGCGAGTATGTTGACATTCAGCTTGCAGACCGCACCATGAAGATGGATTTCGAGCATACGGAAGACCCCGAAGCGCTTGACGCGCTCGAAAAGGCGCAGGAAGGCATGAGCTGGTACAGCGGCGGAATTGTCGGGGTGCTCGGCGCGGTGTTCGGACTGGTGAATAATGCGGCGGCATTGCTTGGCGTTTCGCTGATAATCCTGTTCACCTGTCCGTGGCTGCTCCCGGTGCAGATAGCGGCGCTTGTGGTAATAACTATTCTCAACGCAAAGAACAACAAAATTGACCGCGACAGCTTCCTTGAACTCGCGAAAAGCAACCGCGTTTTCGGGTATGTATTCTGGCAGCTTGCGGATTTCAAACTCGGCAAGGATATCCGCCTTTACGACAGCGCGGACATGATGTGCGGCAAGGCGCAGCATTTCTCCGATGAGCAGATAGGAATATGGCGCAGCACCATGAGAAAACAGCGCAAAAATAGCTGGGGCATGGACGCAGTGAATGCCCTGCGTGACGGGATAAGCTATTTCTACATAGGCTTTATGGCGGTAACAAAGGCTATTACAGTCGGTGATTTTTCAATGTGCGTCAGCGCCGCAGGTACGCTCTACTGGAGCCTTTACGGAATAGTCAGCGGAGTACAGACCGTCAGTCAGAAGTGCGCCTACGCTCACCGCTATATTGAATTCCTGCGCTTCCCTGCCGCGATGGTAAAGGGAACGAAACCTGTGAAACCCGGCGAGCACACGATAGAATTCCGCCATGTGAGCTTCAAATATCCACGCTCCGAAAAACTCGTTCTGCGCGATATAAACCTCACGATAAAATCGGGCGAACACCTCTCAATTGTTGGGCTGAACGGCGCGGGAAAAACTACGTTCATCAAGCTGCTGTGCAGGCTGTACGATGTTACGGAGGGCGAAATTCTGGTTGACGGCGTGAATATCAAGGAGTATCCCGAGGAGGAGTACCGGAGGCTGTTTTCCGTTGTGTTTCAGGATTTTCAGTTGTTTGCGTTCAGTCTGCGTGAAAATATTGCTTTCGGAGAACAGCCGGACGACAAGGAACTGGAGCGCGTGCTGAAACTTGCGGGACTGTGGGAGGACGCGCAGAAGCTCCCGAACGGGCTTGACACCATGCTCTACAAGAGCTTTGACGAGAACGGCACCGACCTTTCGGGCGGACAGCGGCAGAAAACCGCGATCGCCCGGGCGCTGTACCGCAACGCGCCTGTGGTTATCCTTGACGAGCCGACCGCCGCTCTCGACCCGGTTGCGGAATACGAGATATACCGCCAGTTCAACACGCTTGTCGGAGGAAAGACTGCGGTGTACATTTCGCACAGGCTTTCAAGCTGCAAATTCTGCGACCGCATAGTTGTATTTGCTGACGACACGATAAAGGAAAACGGCACGCACGAACAGCTTGTCGGGATCAACGGCGGGATTTATGCTGGAATGTTCGCAGAACAGGCGAAATACTATGCTGAAGGCTGAGTGAATACCCTTTGAAAAGAAATAACGGTGTGCTTAGAAATCCAAGCGCACCGTTATTGTTATGCCGCAAGCTCGCTCAAAATCTTAACGTCAGGAAACGAACCCGGTATTCACAGTTATATACTCCTCCTCAGGAACGACCCTTATTCCGGTAAGTTCGCCCAGACCGCTGTCAGATTTCTCGCGCTCAGCGGTCAGAGCTACCGTGCCGTCCGAGTCGAGGTAAGTTATGATTTCCGTGATGGTATCGTCAACGGCTACCGTATCATCAAAGTATTTCACGGCTTCACCGTTATAGTAAAGCCTGCCGTCCCTGTATGTCAGACCGAATTTTTCGTACTTGCTGAAAAGTTCCTCGTCGCTGATATAATGTTCGATAGTTGTGTATGCATCGGTCGTATCATCAGATATATAGACCGTACCATCTTCTTCGGCAGTTGTCTGATAGGATTCGTCTGTGCTGAGATGAACGTCTGCGCCATCCTCTACCTGATAATATGAATACACAATATCATCGTAGCTTCCATTTACGGGTTTTGAAATATGCGCGCCGTTTTTGATATCCTCAAGATTCTGCTCATAGAGCGCGATTGTTTCATCAGCGATATCCTGCGTCCAGATAAAGTCGCCGCTAGACTGCGTCCAGCCGGCTGCGCCCTGCTTTACAAGTTCGGCGATATTCTTCTTTTCCTGCTCCAGCCATGCCTTGTATTCATCGTAGGTCCACCACTCAACATCGGCATACTCATTGCTGTCAAGATCAGTTACATCGGCGGTTTCCGTTTCAGCGGGAACTTCTTCCCGCGTATATCCATCGGAGTTCACTGCTGCAAAAGCTGTGGTAGTCCCTGCAATGAGGCATGCAGAAACAATGATTCCGGCGAGTGTGGTTTTCTTGAATTTCATAATAACTTCAATCCTTTCTCGGACAGCGTTCCTGCCGAATGCAGCTCCGGCGGAAATGCTGCGCTTTTCTTCCAGTCTGATGAGAGCCATCGCGTAATCCTCGCGCTTGCAGCCGAGTCGTTTCAGCACCGCTTCATCGCAGGAAAGCTCAATATCCTGATTTGCAAGCGCGAACATTGCCCAAGCCAGAGGATTGAACCAATGAACGCACGCAGCGGCGGTAAAAACAAGCTTCATCAGCACGTCAAATCTGCGGATATGCACAAGTTCATGCGCAAGCGCAAAACGCATTTCCTCGCTGTCTGCGGGCAGGTCTTTCGGGAGAATTATCACCGGATTTACAATGCCGTAGGTCAGCGGAGAGGTCACTTTGTCGCTTACTTTTACTGTTATTTTCCGGCGAAACTTTTCTGCGGATATGTGGGATTGAATTTCCGTATCGTCTGTCGGCAGAGCCTCGGAAAGCTCCCTGCGGCTGCTGAGGTGCAGCGCTGTCATTATCCCAAGCGAGATAACAACTCCGCCTGCCCAGACGATTCCGAAAATCAAATCACGGTTCGGAGCGCCGCTTGTTCCGGAGGTTGATTCCGGCGGTTCTGACGGCGCAAATTCACGCACAACGACATTTTCAGGCTGTGTATTTTCATGTGGAATATTAACGGAAAAGGAAAACGGAACAAGCATTCGCAGCGCCGCTATCGCCCATAAAATCACGAACAACCGCTTTGGCAGCCTGTGAATAAACAGCGACCTTATCACGATTATCGCAGCGATGATAGCCGACGCTGAAACCGTCATGCTGAGCAGAGTTGTCATTTCAGATCCTCCACCAGCTTTTTCAGACTCTGTATCTCCTCGGCTGTAAGCCGTTTAGAGCCAAGCAGAGCTGCTATCAGCTTATCCGACGAGCCATCGTACATCTTATCGATTAGTTCGTTTGTTTCCGCTTCCTGTACTTCCTTTCGTGAAATGAGCGCGCGGCAGATGAAGCCAGGCTCCGACCTGCCGGTTGCGCCCTTATTTATACACTTTTTTATTACGGTGTAGGTGGTGGTTTTGCTCCAGCCTACCTGCCTGTTCAGTATTTCCGCAATGTCCTTTGCTGAAGTATCGCCCTCCTTCCAGAGTATGTCCATAACTTTAAGTTCAGAGTCAAACAGTTTGATTTCCATGGTTCAGGGTTCCTTTCTATTGCAATAGAATGTGATCACAATATTATTCTACTGCATTAGAATTGATTTGTCAAGTGGGTTGGCTATTTTTCATAATTCTATCACAATAGAATGAAAATGCTAAACTCCAATCAACCATCAATAACACCATTTTTAGGATCATAACAGCTTAATTATTCTATTTAACAAACAGATTCACGGATCAGAATTAAAATAATTCTCCTTTTTCTTCAACGATATTGACCGTGAATCCGTGCCATGGACCGACCGATTTTGTGTGACACTAACACAAAAATTTTCTGTTCAAGACCCCCAGATTTTCGCACACATCTTGTAAGTGTCTCAGCGACATAGACTCATAATCTGACAGAAACAGGAAACATTTTTCGAGCCGATATGGGAACTAAATATCTGCCCAGACGACTTGGACAACATTTGGCAGATGCAAAGGAACTGACTGCTCCGAGAACTTGAAACAGTAATTCAGTGGGCGTCAGTCACGGCAAAACCGACATTTGAAGCATGATTTTGCCTTGAGTATACAATTTGTACACGTGTGATAACGCAACATGAAAAGTGTACAAATTCCCGCATTGAATGCCGCATAACAAAGCCATTTGTAGCCTCTACTATACAATTTGTACAAATTGTATACAACTCTGAAAGGGGCTTTGTACACTGCGTGTACACTCAATAACCCGCATTAAAATGCGGGTTCACGCCGTTTACCTCAACTGACGTTTCGGAGTACGGCTAAAAATGGGGAAGAGCATAAGAGGCGGTGACACACAGCCCCTCCGTGGGCTGCGTGGTCGGCATAGCCGACGCCGCTGACTTTCGCGAATGAAAGTCACTTTCTGCGAGGCAGAAAGCTCTTACTGACTGTCGGAGCAGTCAGGTTTCTGGCAATTATATGGAATTGTTGAAACTGCTCTTTGAAGTCCGCTTCCGCAGAGATTATGGAATAATATGGTGCGCGTACGCTCTGTTTATAGCGTCACAAAATATGAATTTGGTGTGTCACTATCCCTGGTTCACGACATAGGGAAAATGACACACTGATTTTTTTGGCTCTATAAGAAACATATATAGCCAGATTATGGAACAGACTTTTTCCGCTGCTTGCGCTGTGGCGGATCGTTTTAAAAGGTCTTTCAAGACTGCAATTTAACTGAAGGTTTGTCGTCGCGGGGCGCCGACCGGAGTGTTATTAAAGGTCTTATAAGACCAGAAAATTTTAAGAAAGACAGGTAAAATCACATGACTATCTCAGACATCAAATTCAGAAGGTCCCTCACGGACGGAACCCTGAAAGCAATCGCTTCGCTGACAATTGACGGCTTCATTGCAATCCACGAAATCAAGGTAATCGAAACCGACCACCTCTTTGTAGCTATGCCGAGCCGCAAGGACGAATCCGGGAACTACCACGATATCGTTCACCCAATCAACGATAGAGCACGCAATCTTATTGAAAGCGCTGTACTTTCCGCTTACAAGATTTACGCTGAAAGTCAGGTGCTCATCTCGAACATCAACATTACTAACGACTGAAACAGAAAGGACAACCAAAATGAACATTACAGACATTATTTTTAGAAAGACATTCTCAGATGGAAAGCTCCGCGCAATAGCTTCCATAACTCTGGACGGCTGCTTCGCAATCCACGAAATCAAGCTTATCCGGACCGACCACTTGTTCGTTGCAATGCCCTACCGCACCGATTCCTACGGCATAAGCCACGACATTGCGCACCCAATCGGAGGAACTGCACGTCATGAGCTTGAAAGCGCAATTATCAATGCCTACAAGGATTATGTGGCGGCTCACGAAATTCTCGAAAACGCTGATTATACTGCGTAAGAAATCACCCCGGACTTCCTCAGGAGTTCGGGGAATTTTCATCACAGCATTATGAATATAGGCTATATTATCCCTCGTAGAGCCACGCTATATTTGTGCAATTTTAACAAAAGCATAAAATTCCACAATATGGGTGTGACACCGATTTGAGTTTATTTGAGCTTAAATAAAGGGTTTTCAAGCAGCCGTGTGACACCACTCTCTGAATGTCAGCCAAAAATTACTTTCATGTATTGACTTATCTATGTAAAAGTGATATAATCTTCCCAAACCGCTAGTAGAAGATTCTGGATTTTTCTAAATTCAGAATCTTTATGTGGCTCTACGAGTGGTTATAGGTCTGATTTGACCGAATTCTTACAATATCACTTTATATAATTTTCTCATCATTTGCATGAAAGGAGTTCTTAATGACAGCAAGGGACGAAGTCATCATTCAGCATCTAAAAAATCTCATTACGCTTGTTTCAAGTCAGCCTTGCGAGCCGATTCCTAAGGCGGTTTCACATGAAGTTGAACATATCGAAATGCTCACAATTCAGGAATGTGCCGAGGAATTCAAAGGGCTTACCCAGAACACAATAAGGCAGTTGGTTCGTCAGGGAAAAATTAAGTATATCCGCACCGGCGAGGGCAGGAATGGAAAGATTCTTGTAAACAAAACTTCGCTGGCGGAATATCTAAGCAACAACTTATAAATGGCTCTGTTAAGCCATACATAACAAATCATCCCGCTCTGGAAACAGGGCGGGAATTATCTGAGAAAGGAAAATATATTGGCAAATATCATAAAGAGAGGCAATAGCTACATGTTTCGTGTATCATGCGGTTATGACACGAATGGCAAGCAGATCGTTCGGCAGAAAACATGGACTCCCGATAAGAACATGACTCCAAAACAGATTGAAAAAGAAGTCAATCGGCAGGCAGTGCTTTTTGAGGAAGAATGTAAAAAAGGCTACCAGTCTAAGGCAATAAAGTTCGAGGCATTCGCCGAGGAATGGTTTGCTGAGTATGCAAAACCCAATCTCCGCAACACTACATACGAACGTCTGCTTCAGCTTCGTAAGCGCATTTACGGATCTATCGGTCATTTACGAATGGATAAGATAACTCCTAGGCAGATTCAGTTTTTCGTGAATTCACTTTCTAAAGAGGGCGCAAACGAGCGCACCGGAAAGCCGCTTGCTCCTAAAACTATCCGCCACAATTTAAGCTTGATTTCTGACATTTTCAGCTATGCAGTCAAAATGGGAGTGGTTTCATATAATCCCTGCTCTAAGGTCACCATTCCTAAAGGCGAAGCGAAAGAGAAAATGATATACACGATTGAGGAAGTCACCAAGTTTCTGAAACTGCTTGAATCCGAACCGCTTAAATATCGCGTATTCTTCAATCTGGCAGTTTTCAGCGGATTTCGTAGGGGCGAGCTGCTCGGTCTGGAGTGGAAAGACGTGGATTTTGAGAACAACCTTATTAGCGTTCGGCGGACTTCATGCTATACAGCAAAACAGGGAATTTACACAGATACCACAAAAACTAAGCGCTCGCAGAGAACGATAAAGTTCCCTGCTTCCGTAATGGAACTTCTCAAAAAATTCAAAGCTGAGCAGGACGAACTTGCACAGCAGGTCGGCGACAAGTGGATAGATTCCGACCGCCTGTTCGTTAAGTGGAACGGCGAGCCGATGAATAACAACACTCCGTACTTCTGGCTGAACGAATTTTGCGAAAAGCATGGACTGCCGTTTTACGGGCTCCATAGTTTCAGACATTTATTCGCATCCATGCTTGTGAATGAGGGCGTTGATATAGTTACGGTTTCCGGTGCGCTTGGGCATTCGACTGTCAGCACGACTAGCAATATTTACTGCCATCTACTGGAGAACTCACAGGCTAAGGTTTCGGAGGCGATTACTAATGTGCTGAAAATCGGGTCGAATGGTTGCCCGGAAAACAGCTCTGATACCAACCCACAAAGCAACTCGGCAGCCGATAAAAACGAAGCATCTTAAAATAATGATCAAACAATGATCAAATGAAGTTTTCCGGAAATAGGAAGTCTCCCGAATGGCTTTATCAAGCCATTCGGGAGATTTAAGTCTGGTGACGCTGCCCGCTGCATAGACGAACTCTTTTATGTTCCCGGTGCATTTGGATTGGTCGTTTATCTGTGATTTTGCCGCTCGCAGTCGGATATCAGCCAATATAATTACCAACCCCGACAGCTCGTGAACTGCCGGGGTAAGCAATTACTTTTTGTTCTTTTGGGATAAAAACTGCCTGAGTTACATTTCATCCAATTAACGTTGCCCATGGTAATGTTAGTAAGCCTAAACAGTCGATTGAAACGCTGTCGAAAACCAAGTTATCCATCAATCTTAATAAAGCAATTTGCTTCAAAAATCCTATCTCTTGAATACTTGGAAAGAATTGATTCTGCATCAGCGTATGCGTCTATTTCACATGGGAAAACGGAAAGAATATTTTCATCTTCAGTCAGGTAGAGTTTTGCGTCAGATCGTGTTCCCAGAAGGTCGCCTGTTCCTATGTACTCATATTCGGTCATCTTATAGACATATTTCAATGGAGATTCATTATCATTTTCCGGCTCAATGACATTTCCGGATTCGTCTACAATAAACCTGACAGTGTTGATGTCCAGCATATAGTCATTTGCATTAAAAGACGCAATATGGATACATTTGTGCCTGAAATCATCATACAAGCTGATAATATCAAAGCAATCCATTTTTTTGAACGCATTAGTTAATCCCCCCTTTCATTGATATTGTCAATATAGCTTTACACATTTCACTCAAAAATTTTGAGCAGCAGTGCAATGGAATAAATATCCACTCCGCTACGCTACATGGATATTTATTCCATTGCGGCGGCCGCCGGTTTGCCCGTCTTATCCGAGTAATATCTGCGGCGCTTCTCTGCCGGAGGCATTCCGCCAATGGACGAGCATATCCGGCGGTTATTCCAATAGCTCATGTAGTAGCACCAGATCATTGTTTTCAGCTGTTCTGTCGTGTAATCCGTACTTCTTCTGCCACGACTGTAAAACAGCTCGTTCTTCATTCGTGTAACCAGCCCACGAATGCTTTCGCAGCGGGCGTTGTCATGACATCTGCCTCCGGCGCTGTTCATGCTCTGCTTTACTCCATACTCGTTCAGCGCAGCTCTGTATGAAGCGCTTGTGTACTGGCTTCCGCGGTCGGAGTGGAGGACCGCACCGCAAAATTCGGGATATGCTGACGCTGTATTTTCGACAGTTGCAGCGCACAGTTCGGCTCTCATGTTGTCGTCCATTGACAGCCCGATTGCAGTCAGGTCATAACAATCAAATATTGCCGACACATATAACTTGCCATTTTTAGCTTTGACTTCCGTGATGTCGGTTACGCATTTTCTGAAAGGCTTGTCGGCTTTAAAATCACGTTTCAGCAGGTCGTCTGACTTTCGTGCTTCACGATCTGCCTTCGTTATACCATTCGGTTTTCGGTTGGGTCTGTGCGTTATTCCGATGGCTGTCATCACGTGGTATACCGTGGTTTCACTGGGTATTCCGGAATCCGGATATTTAAGGAGCAGCGCCTTATGCATTCGCTCCCGACCATATGTATCGTTACATTCGTCCTCATGCAGTATCTCCATCATTTTGGCCGCCAGTTCTTCGTGTTTCCAGGGTTTACTACGATTCTTCAGGTATTCGTAAAACCCCTGACGTGTCACTTCCAGCGCTTTGCAGCAGAATGAAATCCTGCCTTTTGCGCCTCCATCGCAGGTTTTGAGCGCGATGAACTTCATTCGCTCCTGCTTGTTTACTTCCGACGGCTCGCGGCGAAAAAAGCTGCCGCCTCATTCAAGAAATCCCTTTCCTCCTGAAGCCGCTTGTTTTCCTTGTTCAGCCGCTTTACCTCACTTCGCAGCTGCCGGATCTCCTCAGCCAAGCTCATTGCGTTTTCGGGGGTCCGCTCCTCGATGTCCAGGTCGCCGTTCTTTGCTGCCTGCACGCATCCGTACAGCGTTCTATACGGTACCTTCAGTTCCTCGCTGGCTCGCTTAACTCCTATTTCCAGCGCCAGCTTTAATGACTGCTCCTTGTAAATCCTGTCGTATTTCTTTGCTTATGGCATATTCCTCACCCTCATGGTTTTAGTATATTCTTTTGAGCAAGAGTGGGTCAAGTTTTATTATACAACATCAAAATGCAATAAAAATTATAAAAAATGTGTTTAGGACTTGATTTTCTTGATGAAATGATATATACTTTTATTAAAGATTTTAATTAAGAGGTGCAATATGCTAATCAAAGGGAACAATTTAAATAAAAGCCGAGTAGCAAAGTTCATTCTGAAAAAAGAAGAATCTTCTAAGCCTGAAATAGCGAACGAGCTTGGATTGAGTATGCCAACCGTGCTGCAGATTGTAAAAGAGCTCACCTTGAGTGGGCTGATAACTGAATCGGGGAAATACGAATCTACCGGCGGAAGAAAAGCCAGTGTGCTTTCTGTTGTTCCGGAACATAGGTTTTCCATAGGAATAGATATTACTGCAAATCATATAAGCTGTGTTGTAATAGATTTGTGTGGAAAGATAATTCACAAAACCAGAGTAAAATCTGTTTTTGAAGATACACAAAACTATTTTGACAAAGCCGCTGACATAATGAATAGGATTATTGATGAAAGCGGCGTTGATAAAGCAGCAATTCTTGGTGTGGGAGTATCTCTTCCCGGAATCGTTGACAAATCCGCAGAAACCCTTGTGCGTTCACACGTTTTGAAGCAAGAGCATATGAGCCTGCGATATTTATCACAGAGTATAGGATATCCCACTGCTTATGAAAATGATGCCAACAGCGCACTGCTCGCCGAAATGAGATATATAGACAGTGATATGATATACCTTTCACTCAGCAGCAGCGTTGGCGGGGCGATTTATTTCAATGGCAGTATATATGAGGGGCACAATCATAGATGCGCCGAGTTCGGACATATGATAATCGAGCCCAATGGCAGACAGTGCTATTGCGGAAAGAACGGCTGTGTCGATGCGTACTGTTCTGCGCAGGTGCTGCTTAAATATGCAGATACTCTCGAAATATTTTATGAACGCCTTGAAGACGGTGACAGCGAAATATCGAATGTCTGGAACAGTTATCTTGAACATCTTGCTATAACAATTTCAAATCTGCGAATGATTTTTGACTGTGATATTATGATAGGAGGATATGTTGGAGGTTATATTAAGAGTTATATGGCACAGTTGAGCCAAAAGACTGCTCGATATAACAAATTTGAAAAAGACACTATGTACATTAAGAACTGTACGTATGAAAAAGAAGCGTCTGCAGTCGGGGCAGCAATGTATTTTGTTGATAAGTATTTTAATGAACTCTAATAAGGTGACGGAGCGCACATGAATTTATGTGCGCTTTTTGTTTAATATTAATAAAAATCCTCGCAGAATTTATAATTATATACAAATCCTTAAAAACTTTTTTAAAACGCTTGACAAAAGTTAAGAAACGGTATATACTGTAATCAAGTTAAATAAAGCGTTTTATAAAAGCTGATATTTAACTACTTCCACCAAAAGAATAATTCTGCAAAGGAGAGATAATTATGTTACAGCAGGTAATGACAAATCCCAAGGAAATCACTTTTCGTGAGGTTCCCGTTCCCGAAATCACGGCGGAGCAGGTGCTTGTAAAAATCAAAAGAATAGGCATCTGTGGTTCTGACATCCATGTTTATCACGGAAAGCACCCATTTACCAGCTACCCCGTGACACAGGGACACGAAGTATCCGGCGAGATTGTAAAGCTCGGCGAAAATGTAAAGGGTTTTACCGTTGGTCAGAAGATAACCATTCAGCCTCAGGTGGTATGCGGAGAATGCTATCCTTGCCGTCACGGAAAGTATAGTCTGTGTGAAAAGCTTAAGGTTATGGGATTCCAGACCACAGGTACAGCGTCGGAATATTTCGCTGTTGACGCTGCAAAGGTAACGGCTCTCCCCGAGGAAATGTCCTATGATGAAGGTGCAATGATAGAGCCGCTTGCCGTTGCGGTACACGCAGTAAAGCGTGCGGGCGATGTCAAGGGAATGAAGATAGCCGTGCTGGGTGCGGGTCCTATCGGTATTCTTGTCGCACAGACCGCGAAGGGACTGGGCGCTGAGAGCGTCATGATAACAGATGTAAGTGACCTTCGTCTTGAGAAAGCAAAGGAATGCGGCGTTGATTTCTGCGTGAACACCAGAAAAAAGGATTTCGGCGATGCAATGCTTGAGGATTTTGGTCCTGACAAGGCAGATGTAATTTATGACTGCGCCGGCAATGACATCACCATGGGACAGGCAATAAAATACGCAAGAAAAGGCAGCTCAATAATCCTTGTTGCGGTATTTGCAGGAATGGCAAATATTGACCTGGCTGTCCTCAATGACCATGAGCTTGACCTCAACACCTCTATGATGTACAGAAATGAGGACTACATTGAGGCTATCCGCCTTGTGAATGAGAATAAGGTGTTGCTCAAACCGCTTATCTCAAAGCATTTTGCGTTCAAGGACTACAAGGCTGCGTATGAGTACATAGACGCAAACAGAGAAACTACCATGAAGGTAATAATGGATATTGACAAGTGACCGACTGTGAGGGGTGGGCTATGAAAGAGAATGATACCAATATAAAAGTACCGTTTATCAGCAAGCTGGCTTACGGAATGGGAGATGTGGGCTGTAATTTCAGCTGGATGTTCGTCGGCAATTTCCTTATGATTTTCTATACTGATGTGTTCGGAATAAGCATGAGCGCAGTTGCCGCACTAATGCTTTTTTCAAGGTTCTGGGACGCAATAAATGACCCGATAGTCGGCGGTCTTACAGACAGTACAAAGACACGTTGGGGAAGGTACCGTCCGTGGCTGCTTATAGCTGCACCGCTTACGGCGGTAGTTCTTATTGCATCATTTTGGGCACATCCCGATTGGAATGATACTGTGAAGATTGTGTATATGATAATCACCTAATGCATACTCGTTCTGGGATATACCTGTGTAAACATTCCCTACGGAACGCTTTGCGGCGCTATGACGCAGAATATTGAAGAACGTGCAAAGATAAACACATTCCGCTCTGTAAGCGCAATGATTGCGATAGGTGTGATTAACATCATAACCATACCGCTTATTTCAAAGCTCGGTAACGGCAGCGATCAGCAGGGCTACTTGCTTGTTGCGATTCTTTACGGTATCATTTTTGCATTATGTCATATTTTCTGCTTTGCCAAAACAAAGGAGGCTGTCACAGTCCCGGAAAAGAAGAAGATTCCCATTAAGCTGCAGATTAAAACAGTTGCACAAAACAAGCCCTATCTGCTTGCGCTGATTGGACAGTTTCTTTTCGGCGTAACCTTATATGGCAGAAATGCAGACGCTTTGTATTACTTTAAGTATGTTGAGGGCAGCGAGACCTTGTTTACAACCTATTCGTTGGTAATCATTATACCATCCATCATAGGAGCAGGTCTGTTCCAGATACTGTTTAAGCTAACGGAAAATAAAGGCAGAACCGCATCTATTCTCGCATTCTGCACCGGTGTTTCTATGCTCTCTCTTTATCTGTTCAGCCCTGTGGAGTCTGCCGTTGCTTTCTACATTTTCTCGGGACTGACGCAGTTCTTTTTTGCGGGATTTAATACAGCCATCTATGCGATAATTCCTGATTGCGTTGAATACGGAGAATGGAAAACAGGCATAAGGAATGACGGATTCCAGTACGCATTCATTTCACTCGGAAATAAGATTGGAATGGCAATTGGCACATCAGTCCTTGCCGCAGCACTAAGTTGTGCCGGTTTTGAAGCAAATATAAAGCAGAATGAAGCTGTTCTGTCTATAATGAAACATAGCTTTTCAACTATTCCGGGAGTGCTTTGGATAATTACGGCGGTGGTTCTGTTCTTCTATCGGCTTAATAAAAAATCCTACAACAAAATTGTGGATGAAATCAAGGAAAGGAAGGCTGAAAATGTTTGATATAGCTGCTTTAGGCGAGATACTTATAGATTTTACCATGCAGGGCTTTAACACGCAGAGACAGCGAATTTTTGCTCAGAATCCCGGAGGCGCCCCCGCAAATGTGGCGGCGGCTGTCGCTAAGTTAGGCGGAAAAGCTGCTTTTCTGGGCAAGGCAGGAGATGATATGCACGGACATTTCCTGAAAGACACATTGATGTCCTGCAATATAGACTGCACAGGTTTTTCGCTCAGCAAGGATTATTTCACGACTCTTGCCTTTGTTGATGTAAAGACCAATGGTGAGCGTGAATTCTCCTTTGCAAGAAATCACGGAGCAGATAAGATGCTGGCAGTCGAGGAAATCCCTGAGGATATAATCACACAGAGCAAAATTCTGCATATTGGTTCAATATCCCTTACAGATGAGCCTTGCAGGTCTGCAACGGTTTACGCAGTAAATACTGCAAGACAGAACGGAGTGATAGTATCCTATGACCCAAATTTCCGGGCTTCTCTCTGGAAAGATAAAAACGAAGCCATTAACACTATGAGAAGCATGATACAGTATGCTGACTTAATGAAGATTTCCGAGGAAGAAACAGAACTGCTAACAGGCAAAGCAGACTATACCGAAGCAGCTGATATCTTAATCGGACAGGGTGTGAAAATAGTGGCAGTGACTCTTGGAAAGAAGGGTGCATTCGTTAGGACAGAAAAAGGCGGTATTCTTGTAAAGGGCTTCACTAACAGTGCTGTTGATGCAACAGGAGCAGGCGACGCATTTTGGGGAGGATTTCTTTACAAACTGGCGGAGAGCGGAAAAAAACTATGCGAACTTACGCCGGAGGAAGTGTCCGAATTTGCCGATTTTGGAAACGCTTCAGCAAGCGTTTGTGTTGAGAACTATGGTGCCATACCCGCAATGCCTACGCTGGAACAGGTTCTCAAAAAACAGAAGGAAGAGAGGCAGAAATAATATGTCTATGGACGATAATTTCACAGGAATTCAGCACATCGGTATCCCTACGAACGACATAGAGGCAACGATTGCGTTTTATCAGAAGTTGGGTTTTATCCCTGTACTTAGAACCGTAAATGAGCAGGCAAATGAAAAGGTTGCATTTTTAAGATTGCACAATTTGAATATCGAAACCTATGAAAACAAGGCGGCTGAAATGAAAACAGGGGCAATAGACCACATTGCGATAAATTGCGTGTCAATAGAAGACGCTTTTTCCTACATAAACAAAGAAGGTCTTAACAACACATCGGATACGATACATTTCCTGCCGTTCTGGGAACATGGTGTACGTTTTTTCGCAATTGAAGGACCTAACTGCGAGAAGATTGAATTCAGTCAATTCCTATAAGTCAGAGATAACTTAAAAGACGGTTGTTATTAGGAAGTGATGATTTCTTTTTGGAGAGATCAATCTGCTGCTGTCCAGCGGAAAAACTTAGCACACCTAACGGAATGGGAGATTTGGTACATTAGCAAAAATTCAAACTGCCGCTTTAGCTTGAACAAGGTTTTGGATAACCTCGGTCAAGACCAAAGCGGCAGCCTTTTTGCTTTATTTAGAACGGCACAATTTCGTGAGTTGGAAAGTCTGTATGGCGAACAGAATGAGCATCTCAGAACAGCCTGTGTTCTCCGGCAAGGAAAATACTGTCCGCTGCCTTGCCTTCGGTTTCAAAAATGACGATAGTGTTTTTCCCGATTTGCAGCAACGGAGCGGGAATGTACAATCTTTTCTGCGGACCTATCTCCCAGAAACGCCCGATGTTAAAGCCGTTCACAAACGCGCAGCCCTTGCCGAAACCGTCAGTGTCAAGGAACGTGTCGCAGGGTTCGTCTATGTCAAGTTCAAACCTGTAAAATGCAGGGGTATTCCCGATATATCCGATGCCAAAATCTAACGCCGCTATCTGCCTTTCGTCCAGCGGCAGCGGGTAAATCTCAAAACCGAAGTGCCTGTGGTCGTTGATTTTCACGCCGCCGGAAATTCCCTTGCGCTGGTTTTCAAGACCTGTGCCGAAATTCTCGCGTCCGGTATTTTCGCACAGCAGGTCGATAATACCGCTGGTGCGCTTTTGCTGCGGCTCGAATTTCTCCCACATATTCTCAGCAAACGCCGTATAAACAAATTCGCCGTTGTGATAGCACTGAACTCTGTCCGCGGCGCCCTCCAGCCGTATCTCGCTGACAGTTTCAATGTCCCTGATTTTCGTTCGGTAAAGGATATAGCCGTAATCCTGTCCGATATCCTCCATTGTCAGGGGATACGAGGATTTCACCGGGACGCTTATTTTGTCAAGCACGGAAAACAAGTCCGTCTTTCCCGTGCAGGAAATTCTGCCGTAAGCCCTACGCCTGATTTCAGTTGTGAGCGGGATTTCATGTATATCGGTATATTTTGCGATAACCTCTTTAAAAAGACGGTATTTTTCGGTAATCTGCCCGTCCTCTGTAAGAGGCGCGTCATAATCGTACGAAGTAACGTCTCCGGTTTTGCTGCCGCCGTTTCTGCCGCTCATAAAGCCGAAATTCGTTCCGCCCTCGAACATATAGAAATTCACGCTGCCGCGTTTTAGCAGCTCGTCAAGCTCTGACGCCGCCTTCTCGGGAGAGGTGGTGTGATGCTCCTCGCCCCATGCGTCAACCCAGCCGTTCCAGAACTCCATGCACATGAGCGGCTTATTTTCGCCGATGTATTTTCTCATCTGTCCGAACTGCCATTCTGCTCCCGAACCGAAATTACCCGTGGGCAATGCTCCGTTCAACATACCCGATTTGAATTTCGGCTCGCTCCACGGCCCGTCCGAAGTCACAAAGGGGACGGTCACGCCCAGTTCACGCAGCGTATCCCGAAGAAATTCAAGATATGCGGTGTCGTTCCCGTAGTAGCCGTATTCGTTTTCTAGCTGCACGAGTATCACCCCACCGCCTCTGTCGCACTGATGTGGGACAAGCTTTGGAATAAGCACGCTGTAATACTCTTTTACCGCATTGAGATACGGCTCATAGCTGCATCGCAGGCGCATATTCCTGTCCCTAAGCAGCCATGCGGGCAATCCGCCGAATTCCCACTCGGAGCAGATATACGGCGACGGGCGGATAATTATGTACAGACCCATCTTTTCCGCAAGATGAATGAAGCGCTCAATGTCATGCATTCCGTCAAAGCGGAAATTACCCTTTTCCGGCTCGTGGAAATTCCACGGGATATAAGTTTCAACGGTATTACAGCCCATATTCACCAGCTTTTCAATCCTGTCCTGCCAGTATTCCGGGACTGTTCGGAAATAATGGAACGCGCCCGAGATGATTTTAAACGGCTCTCCGTTTAGATAGAAGTTATCCCTTATTTCAAGCATTACTGCGCCTCCGGTCAGTATTCTATTGCGTCAAGGGTGAATGTTCCGCTTACCACTGCGATCTTCACGGTATGCTTGCCCCCCGGAACATTGAACCAAGCGCTGCACTGCCTTGCCTTTGACCCCGTGGAGGAGCAGGTCTTGAGCAGCTTTCCGTCAACATAAACCTTGATTTTATATGCGTCGGATTGACCTATAAGCGAGAACCTGCTGCCGGTAAAGCTGAACTGCATTGTCTTTGCCTTTTCGCCCTTTGCTACTGTCGCACGGGAGATTGTTCTGTTGAAATGAACGTACTGGTCGGGAACAGTTCTGTACCAGTCGCCCTTGTAGGTGATGGAAGCGTCATGGTCATCCACTCGGGTGATGGTGGATTGATAGCCCTTGACCGGGGATACCTTTAGGTTGTCGAAAATATTGTTGTACAGACCGCTGCCTATTGAGATTCGACCGGAGTTTGCAAAAGCTGTTTCGTCCTTATAGGAAACAAGCTTTTTGCCGTCCAGATATGCAATTATTTTAGTACCTGCCGCAGTGATCTTCACATTGTGCCATGCGGAGGAGTTGAACTTCTTTACAGTACCGCTGGAGAGGGTGACGGTATTTTTTCTAAGCTCCCAGCGTCCGTTGGGGTAAACTTTTAAACTGTAACCGTTTTCCGCAGACCAGGAATCAAGCTCTGCCGTGAGATAGCGCACGCCGAACGCGACATAGTTGTCAGACGCTTTGCCTGCAAACTTGAAATCTATCTTCGCCGAATAGTTGCTCCAGCGGTCATCGCCCAGCGATGTTATAGGGTTCGGGGTACTTCTGTACCGCCAGTCGGTAGGCTTGTTGTCGGCATTAATCATCTGCATGAGCACCTTGTTCCCATCGACCTCTGCGACCTCGAATGCTCCGCCGTAATCGGTGGTGTAAAGCGGCGCATTTCCTCTTGATGCAAGGAACTCGTCTGAGTACTCAAACTTATCGGTGTAGCTAAGCTTGAGCGGAGTGTCCTTGTAGGAGCAGTTATATACAGACGAATCAGCCGTTTTGTCAAGCGTAGTGACAGTTACTATGGAATAGGGCTTTACTTCAATGGAATAAGCGTACCCACCTTTTGTCTTTACCGGCTGATATGCGGCAATCTTCTTGAAATAGTTTGCGTCGTAAGCCTGACCCTTATCCGGACCTCTGGTTTCCCAGACATAAACGGGCGCGTCTGCCTTTGTCATATTATCAAGGGTGAACGTGTAATTACGCTGCTCGCTGCTGTCGTTGCATATAACGATAGAGTAATCGCCGGTGGCGGTGTCGGTAACTGTCATGTAGTTATTCGTGGTCTCGGAAATGGCGTGGGATTCCTTGCCGTCACCGAAGCACGCGCTGTCTATGTAACGCCAGCCGTTCTTCATGAACATCGTGAAATGCGCCGAAGTCCAGATTCCGCAGTCAGCTTCGTAATAGCCGCTCCACGGAGTCTGCGCGTTCAGCAGGGACTTTGGGAAATACTTCGCGCCAGAATAATACGCTGCCACCGCTGGCTGATATTCGTACATTGTCATTCTGCCGTTGTAGTAGGCGTTGATTATTCTGTTGCATACGTCAAGCGCGCCGTTTGTGCCGTTAAGACCGCTGCCGTTGCTGTTCACAGCAAGCTTTGCGATATTTGTGGAGGCTACGCCCTCGGTATACCAGACCTCCTTGCCATAGTCCTTGTTGAGCGCCTTTACAGCGTCGTTTGCCCATGTGTTGTAATGCTCCCCGAGAATATCTACCGCATCACGGAGCTTCTCGTTTTTTGTCATTTCCTTTGCGATATTCCATGAGCCTATCTCGTCAGAAGCAACTATCTTTATCGCGCCGTAATCGTAGCGCTCATCAGTTTCGTTTTCGAGCATGTCAGCGAAATAAATTATCCATTCGGTATCAACCTTTGCGGCTTCGTTAGAGTCGGCGCTGATGTGGGTAAACTTTATGCCGTAGGTGTCATAAGCCTTGTCTAAAGCTGCTTTGTACCACTTGTAGCGCGCCTTAAAGCCGTTTTCCTGAGAAACGGAGAACGCGTCTGTGACCCACTTGGGCTCGCCCCAGCGGAGCAAATCCACCGAAATGTCAGGGTTAATCGAAAGTGCGTCCGCCGCAAACATAAAGCCTGCGCCCCTTGTCACGTCAGCTTCCTCGTCTTCCGAACGCATGATGGAGGGTTCTGTTCCCGAGGAAGAATTTACGTCCGTTCCGAATTCTATTTTGACATGGGTAAGCCCTGCGCCGTAATCCGGCTTGAACAGCAGGTTCATTATCTCCCAGTAAGCCTTTGGGTTTTTGGCTTTGTAATCCATGAGCAGGCGCGATGAATTGTTGCCGGTGATAACGCCAAGCCCCCTGTACACCGTACCTTCGTCCATGTTTGTTGTGCTGCCGTCAACGAGTACCTGCTTGTATTCGGAATTGACCGTCGCAGGTAGGATTTTGATGACCTCTTTTGCTTCTGAAGCTGACGCCATAAGTGTGACCTCCGTTTGGTTCTGCCCGATGATGTCATGACCACTCGCAGTCTTGCTGACCAGAACGGAAAGGCATAATACGGCCGCTATGATTTTTTTGATATTCATGAGGGATATCTCCTTTCGCACTTATTATCATTATTATATCTGAATCCGGCATATCGTTCAATAAACAATCTGTCGGTTTTTATAGAAAATCTGCTGTAAGTCATTGAATTGATCGCAGTTTTGTGATATACTGTTTACGAGGTGATATTGTGGCAATTATAGAACACGCAGGCTATTACGAAGATCCGATGCCCGGGGTAAGCCATGAGCATTTCTGCTGTGAGCTGATGTACATTACAGAGGGAGAGCTTGACATTACTGCAAAGGAAACCTATCATATATACGCAAACGACCTTGTGCTGATAAAGAGTAGCCAGCATCACAGGGTTCGTGTGACGACAAGTGCGGAATACCACCGATACATCGTCATGATAAATCCGTGGGAGCTGAGAAATCAGCTTGTGCGCCCTGACCTTTTTGCAATGCTCACCGACACAAGCAAGGAGGGTATCATCATAGTGCGTAATGATCCGGAGTTGCGCAGTGGGTTTGATAAGATGACCGATATTTTCACCAATGGTGCGAATATCTACACAGAGCTTGGCGCTGCACTTGAGATCATTTCCGTGGTGTATGAGCAGATAAAGCCGCATAAAGAAGAGCGACCTGACAGCGCACAAAAACAGCTCGCGGAAATGGTGCGTCTTTTTATTGAGCGAAGCTACGCGGAGGACATAAAAATCGCTGATATAGCCGCTGAAAACTTCGTGAGCGTCGGATATCTAACTCATGTGTTCAGCGCCGAAACAGGAATGCCGCCGAGGGAATATCTGTCCCATATCCGCTGCACAAGGGCGTATGAGCTTATTCGGCACACCGCAATGAAATTCACGGACATTTCCGTGGCTGTCGGTTTCTGCTGTTCAAATGATATGAGCAGGAAGATACGGGAATATTATGGATTGACGCCGACTCGGATAAGAAAAGGAGCGAAGGGCTGACAGTTGAATCAAGTGAAAAGCCGTGATTGTCCGACAGATTTTTCCATAAAAAACACCTGCTGTTTCGTGCGGGGGACAGGCGGTTTTGCAATGGCAGCGAATGTGGTTGGTTGTTCCTATCGAAAAGCAAGGTGGAATATTTCAAGAACAGAGCAAGTTGTCAGAACAACTTGCCGTCAGTGGTACGAATAACTTCTTTTGTACTGCATTTCACTTCTGTTTCCGTGTCAAATTACACTGCTGCTGACACCACGATTAGCGTGCTCAACATACCGCGTTGCCGGTGTATATTCGCGAACAGTTGGTCGTGGAAGAACACCGTGTTAAGCTTCTTGTTTGCGAATAAGCATTCAAACGGCATTTCGTACCTTCTCACATCCACAAAGTTGTTCCGGTCATTTGTTGTGCTGTCCGAAATTATCGCGTAAACTTTACAGAATGAATGTGATATAAAACGCTGCAGCTTTCACTGCGGCACCTGAACTTATAACCTATAATCCCGACCTATCCTACCGAACCACCAAGCACAACCTCCCTCCAACAACGCACCACTCGAACCGAACTTTTGAACTGGGCGGAGGGATCCAACTATGTTAGGCAAAATAGACATTATGCCCAAAATCAGAAATGCACTTCCGTAGATATTTTTTGAGGGAAAATGGACTTGAACCCAATTACCAATGTGCTGAAAATCGGGGCTAATGGTTGCCCGGAAAGCAACTCTGATACCGACCTGCAGAGCAAATCGGCAGCCGATAAAAAAGAAGCATCTTAAAA
>OGOC01000235.1_pt1 | contig 58163 bp, 49 predicted proteins | sample 1552561 | NCBI WGS metagenome assembly OGOC01 (sample SAMEA2580148, study PRJEB22360) | human gut metagenome | biome: human gut; feature: human-associated habitat; material: faeces | place: Denmark | collected 2008/2010
ATTGAGTATCGTTTTGTGAGAGGTAAGAATCGGCTAAGGCGACACTAGATTAGATAATTTACGCAGTTTGGACGCCTATGTTTTCCAAACAAAAAATAAAAAAAAGCTTAATTTTTTGTAAAATTACAAATCAAATTGCTATAATAAATCTATGGAAATCAATTTTGAAAAAATTCTGAATACATTGGAGCATCCAATCGCAATTTTCGACGAAAATGACCGCATAATATATTCAAATGCGCAGTTTCAAAAGGTTTTCGCTCAAATGGAGCAAAATCTTACACTTGAGGAGCTCAAAAACAATTTTCCGCAATACACATTTAATGCGCAACAGTCCGAAAACCTGAAAATCCTTACAATAAAAGAAAATCAGGGCAGCCTTGAGGAGGCATATTCGGAATTCGTTTCCACAGTGAGCCACGAGCTGAGAACCCCGCTCACCAGTATCAGAGGCTTTGCTGATACAATGCAAAACTCATACGACAGGCTTGAAAAAGCACAAATTATAAAATTTCTCGGGATAATAAAAGACCAGTCAAACAGGCTCATAAAACTTGTGGAAAACCTGCTTTCCATATCGAAAATGCAAGCGCAAAAGGAAAACTTTATCTATAAATCCATTCAAATAAAAGACCAGATTGCACAAATTCTGCCCATCTTGCAAAAGCAATACCCCGACCACAAATTTTTACTGAAAACTCCCGAATTCATGCCCCCGATACTCGCCGACGAAAACAAATTTCAGCAAATTTTAATAAACCTGCTTGATAATGCCGCAAAATACTCCCCACCGGGTTCAAACGTAAGAATCCAAATCAAAGACAGCGACAATATGGTAAGCATAAAGATAAAAGACGGGGGTTCGGGCATTGCAGAAAAGGATTTCGACAAAATTTTTGAAAAATTTGTAAGAATAGAAAACCATCTGACCCAAAAAGCCGAAGGCAGCGGGCTCGGGCTTTATATTGTTAAAAACCTCATTGAAAAAATGGGCGGAAAAATCACCTTAACCAGCTCCCAAACACCCCCGACTGGCACCGAATTCACAATAACCCTGCCTGTTGCAAATTACACCGCGCAAAGCGGCAAAAAATTAAAGGAGAACCGCTAATGCTTTCAAAAGTCGTACTTCTCCTCGACAAAAGACGTGAACTTTCAACAAAATACAAAAAACTCCTTGAACAAAACAGCGCAAAAGTCTTTGTTTCCGATACAATAGAGCGTGCATTTGAGCTTTTGTGCGAATATGAACCGGATTTGGTGCTCATCTCTGACAGCCTTGAGGCAACGCTTTCAGAAACCTGTAAAAAATTAAGAATGCTGGGCTATTCCTCCAGACCGGTAATCGTTGCGCTCTCAAAATCCGAAGATATAAACGACAAACTTTCGGCACTTGACGCTGGAGCTGATGACTTTTTGAGCGAGCCCATCGATCCCGAAGAATTCAAAGCCAGAATAAACGCCCATTTAAGACGACATATTGAAAACTCGCTGGATGAAATAACCAACCTGCCTGATTCAAAAATTTCATTCCGTGTTTTAAAAAGAACTATAGTTGAAAACCGAAACTGGGCGGCAATGCTCATAAAAATAAACAATTTTGAACAGTATCTGGAGATTTATGGAGAACTGGCTGCAGATAAAATGCGCCAGACCTTTAGCGCAATTGTAGCGTCAACATTAGATGAAAATGACTTTATCGGAGAGCTTGTCGATGGTGAATTTCTCGTTATTACGAACTATTTGAAAGCAGAACATATTGCGAATTTTGTAATCTACGCGTTCAATACAATTGTTGAAAAATTTTATACAGAAAATGACGTAAAACAGGGCTATATAATACTAAAAGGCGATGAAAACGAAGGGAAAAGAGTAGAATTGGCGTCCACCAGTATCGGTGTGATTTCAAACGAACTAAAAACATATAACAGCCTTAAAAATGCATTAAATTCACTGATTGCAGCTAACAAGCTGGCAAAACTCAAACCCGGTTCCTCTTACATAATTGACCATCCTGAAATCAGCGCAGCCGATTCTGTAGAAAAACGTGAATATAACAACAGACTTATGATTATTGAACGTGATGATGCGCTGAATTTGCTTTTGCAAACCACTGCCCAAATGCAGGGTTATGACGCGGCTATCGGAATTAAACCAACGATTAAAAGCCTTCTAAACTTCCGGCCCGCAGTGCTGATTCTTGATGCAGGTGACACAAAAAACCTCGACGGAATAGAATTTTGCAAAAAAATCCGCACCATTGACGAACTAAAAGATTTGAAAATAATTTTGTCAACAATCGTCCACGACAAAAAACTTATCCTTGACGCAGGCGCAGACCTGTATTTGCCCAAACCTTACGAATTGGTTAATATTTTCAGCTGGGTAGAGCGCTTAATCTCTGAATACAACGAATCGTGAGAAAATTAATCATTTTCAACTATTTTTATTGTACAAGGCGGATAATCAGCCGCAGTATCATATCCGGTATTCGCGCAATTCGCGTCCAGGTTATAAGAAATAGGAAAACCTAACCCGGATGCTGCACTCAGCTGCAACTGACGCAGCGAAGTCAAAGAAGCATTTGCTCCTGTTGCATCCGGCACACTTGAAAAGCTCATTGCGTCTTTAGCCCAGTTTACATTGCTGCCAAAAGCCCCGTTAGTAGCAGATTTCAAATTCATAGGCGAAGACTGGCCATTTTCCAGGTTTGGCGCAGCGTAAACAATCCTTGCCATAAGGTAACTTCCATCATACTGAGCCACCCCGTCCGGCAGAAGCGTGCCATCAGTCATACTTATAAAAAACGGAACAAGGTCTGTTTTTTTATTTTCACCTAAAGTAACATTGTTAGGCCATTTTGATCCGTTTATATCTACATAAATATAATAAACGCCCAACGGCCAGCTTTTTTCAAAAAGATAAAATCTCATGCCGTTACTTGCAACAAAAGTAGGATCAGCAGTAATCTTTCCATCGCCATCAACAAAATTTGCTGTACCCGCAAGAATATTTCCACAGTTCGTATAGGTTGTGTTAATATACCCCTCACCTCTTGCTGCGAGCTTGTTACATAAGTCAGTTACATTTTGGGGAAATTTCTTTATATCCTCTTCATTAACGGTAGTTCCGTTTGCGTTTGCTCCATTATAAAGATTTTCGTTATATTCATAAACATCTGCATTTATGTTATAAAGCGCTGTATTCAAAATATCATATGCCTTATAAGCAAGCTTGCCGTACATTTTGTCACTTGGTCGAATCATCGTAATCATCGCAACGGCAATAACACCGACAATTATCAGTACAATAAGAATTTCAGCAGTAGAAAAACCTTTTTTAAACATATTCTTCTCCGGATTGCAATATTTTTATATATTCATCATAAGTATCTATTTCTATTATATCATTTTGCAAATTTATTGCATCCCTTGTAATATCCAACACTGTTTTGTTCTCTCTGACAGCATAAACAGGAATACCGTTCTTAACAGCGTCAAAAACCACTGCAGAGCCCAGAGAATTGCAGGGCATAACAATAGAATGCAAATTTTTGTAAGTCAAACAGCCCTCTTGCGCACCTTTCCTGATTAAAGGCGCATTTTGAAGCCCAAGTAAAATACAGGGTAAAAATGTTGGCGTAATATACTCCGCACTGACCTTAGGGCTGACAATATCTCCTTTTATTTCAACATCCGCAAAAGCAGGCGCATGAGCACAGGGGCACAGAAGATTTTTCGAAAGATAATGAGAGATTACGCCCTCTATACCACCGACAATATCCACACCGGCACCGTTTTCGTAATCATCCTCACCCGGTTCCTCAAAAAATGCAACAACTGCAAGAGCTTCAGCCCCTCTTTCGAGCAATTTTTTACCAGCAAGAAGCAATGTTTCGGGATTTCTTACCGCACCTGTGGAAATTCCGGATTCTGATGTAAAAAATTCAACACCCGCATTCTCCTGCGTGATTTCATACCCCATAATATCAACATCATAAACAGTTTTAACCGCATTCATTGTATTTATGTGAATATTCAGCACATTTTCCGGAATAGCCCGGTCAAAAATTATACCGATTTTGTTATTGTTATGAGGCAAAAGTGAAATCTCGCCGCGCACAAATCCGGACATGCTCCACCCCTCAACATAAAGCATATTTTCATTAATTCCAGAAAAAACAGCAGCATTAACAACATTTGGATTAACAATCAAAGGCGCAGCTTTTGACAATTTTCTAGCAATAGGATTTGCGTCGCCTGCATAACCGCCATGTTCAGCCCCCACACCGGTAGGGACAATCATCATTGCATACTTTTTCATAACTCGATAGAATCTCCGGGAGTGAGAATAACACATTTTAAACCGGCAGCTTCAGCTTTACTCTTAAATTCCTCTTCATCAGCAACAATAGTCGGAAAAGTATTGTAATGCATAGGAATAACGGTCTTTGCCCCGAGCCATTTTGCCGCAACAACTGCGTCATCAATGCCCATAGTATAAGTTCCGCCTATCGGCAAAAGCGCAATATCAGGAGGCATTGTTTCTCCAATAACTTTCATCTCCATATTCAAACAATTATCGCCGGCATGATAAATCCTTACGCCATCAAGTTCTAGCAGAATAGAAGCGGGCATTCCGGCATATTGGCCCTCGGGCGTCGAACTGCTGTGAAAAGCAGGCAGAAATTTCGCAAAACCACCGTTAATTGCAACGCGCGCGCCAATTCCGACCCCGCAAGCGTTCGCGCCGTTGTCCGTACAGTACCTTGCAAGCTCAAAAATAGTCGTAAGCGGCACACCGTAATCCCCCGAAATCTGGATAGAATCGCCCAGATGATCCATATGACCATGCGTAACAAGGATATCTTTAACATTTTCATACTTAATCATGTTCACAGCCAACGGATTGTGCGTAATAAATGGGTCAATCAACACACCAGCCCCGCCGCAGGCAATAAAAAACGCGCTATGACCAATATAATTAATAAATACAGACATGATGACCTCTTTTTTGTTTAATTATAGCAAATTCCCTGAAAAATTTCAGAATATCTCTCGAAAATCATCTAAATACACTGTTTTAAAAACGCAAACATGGTTTATAATATGTGAATAAATAAAGTGGGATAATTATGGAACGAATACTTGTTGAAGATTTAATTCAATACAAAATGATACCGTTCGACCTCTACAACGACAGAGGAATAAAACTTATGAGCGCTGGCGAAATTCTGACCTCCGGAAAACTCCTGCGAGTCAGCCAGTATGACATTCTTTATAAAGAAATCCCGCAAAAACCCAAACAACTCCCAAAACCACAAGCTCTGCCCGAAAAAGAACCTGAACAAAAAACACAAGAAAAGAAAAAAACGCCCGTTCAGGAAGAACAATCTGAAAAAACAAAAAAACAAAAAGAAACAAAAGAAGAGCCGGAAGAAAATGAACACGATATAATCGACGAGACCGCCTCAGACATCGTTGTAAATTCAACAGCAAAAATTAAACCGGATTTTCAAATCAAAATGAAAACGAATTATGCAAATTCAATATCATCACTGAAAATCCGTGAAAGTAAAGAAGCTGTAAAACAAATCAACGAAATGAAATCAAAAATTCTCTCCGAGATAGGCACAATAATCGACGACGTAAAATTCTGCTCGCAATTGAAGCTTTTGGGCGATTATTACAACACTCACTCTCTGAACACATCAATACTTGCTACAGCACTGGGCTATAAACTGGAATTTGATTCTGAAAAAATCGAAAACCTCACCCAGAGCGCGCTTTTGCACGACATAGGGATGACAAAATTCCCTCCTGAACTGCTGAACAAAACAAAACGCTCAAATAAAGACGAAAAACTTCTTGAAAAGCATACACTCATCGGCTATAAAATTTTAAAAGACGAAATGAAAATGCCTGAGGAAATCTGCCGTGTAGCGCTTGAACACCATGAAAACCATGATGGTTCTGGTTATCCTTACGGGCTTTCCGGCGACCAAATCGGTGAATTAAGCAGAATCGTCGGACTTTGCAGCCTTTTTGACGACCTTACATCAGGAAGAACAAAACATAAAGTCAAAAACACAAAAGACGCACTGCGTATCATGCTGGAATTCGGCTCACACCGCTTCCCTCCGGAACTTTTGTACAAATTCGTGAACATGTTCCGCTACAACGACCTGAATACATTTGATGAAATGGTGCAATAATGAAAGCAGTAGTAATCGGAGGCGGATTGGCAGGCTCTGAAGCCGCACTACAACTGGCAAAAAGAGGGATTGAGGTCGATTTATACGAAATGCGCCCGAAAAAGCCCACAGGCGCTCACAAGACCGAAAATCTCGCCGAATTTGTCTGTTCAAACAGCCTCGGCTCTTTTGACGTAACAAACGCCAGCGGACTTTTGAAAAAAGAAATGTCGATGCTCGGTTCTTTTCTGATAAAAGCAGCTTTTGAAGTCGCAGTACCCGCAGGTGCAGCGCTGGCAATAGACAGGGAACTTTTTTCTTCAAAAGTTACAAAATTAATCGAAGAAAACCCTAAAATTAACTTAATCAGAGAAGAAATCACCCAAATCCCCGATATTCCAGCAATTATCGCCTCCGGCCCCCTAACCTCGGAGGTTTTTGCGGAGAAAATCAAAGATTTCTGTTCGGAAGAACATCTCCACTTTTTTGACGCAATCGCACCGATTGTGGAAAAAGATTCAATAAATTTCGACATAGCATTTTACGCAAGCCGCTACGACAAAGGTGAAGCCTCCTACATAAACTGTCCGATGAACAAAGAGCAGTATGAAAATTTTTACAAAATCCTTACCACAGCAGAAAAAATCGAGCTGAAAGATTTTGAAAAAGATGCAAAATTCTTTGAATCCTGCCTGCCTGTCGAAGTTTTAGCCTCCAGAGGCGAAGACACGCTCCGTTTCGGCCCGATGAAACCGGTTGGATTGGTTGACAAACGCACAGGTGAACAAAATTACGCGGTCGTGCAGCTCAGGCAGGATAATTTGTCCGCCTCAATGTACAATCTTGTAGGTTTTCAGACAAATTTAAAATGGGGCGCACAAAAAGAGCTTGTTCACTCAATCCCCGGGCTTGAAAACGCAAATATTCTAAGATACGGCGTAATGCACAGAAATACTTTCATAAACAGCCCGAAAATTCTTAACAAATTCCTGCAGTGCAAAAAACGTGAAAATCTTTTCTTTGCAGGTCAAATTACAGGCACAGAGGGCTATACAGAATCTATTGCAACAGGAATGTACGCCGGAATAAACCTTGCGCGACTCCTGAGGGGCGAAAAATTCCTTGAACTTCCCGACATAACAATGCTCGGCGCATTAACAACATATATTTCCTTTGAAGAGCACAAACATTTTCAGCCCGTAAACTCAAACTGGGGCATTGTAAAGACGCTTGAAGCGGACAAAAAGACGAAAAAAAACAAAAAGCTCAAAAATGAACTTCTTGCAAAACGTTCGATTGATTATTTGGAAACGATTGAATTACTCTAGGTCAATTTAACGCCTAAAGTAAAAAGTTAAAGGAAATCTCTTCACCCTCATAAAACTTTCCAAAGTTCAAAGAAAAATTAATTCATTTTTTTGCCAAAACAATAAATGCAGCACAGAGCCGCATTTATCAGTAAAAAAATTTTGTATCAAAAATAAACTAAGCGTATTTATCCAGTTTTTCACCGGATAGAGCGCTATCTGCCTGCTTAAACTCAGCATAAAGGCGCTTATATTCCGGATCGTTATGCTTTTCAATCCCCTGGCCTCTGTGGGCGCTTTCCCATTTTATAAGATTGTTCCTTGCTGTTTCAAACTTGCTCAAACCAGATACCGACATTTTACCTCCGTAATTTTATAACTTTTTATAATTATAAAAACAGATTCCTGGTAAAAATTGCCTATTTTAATCTAAATTCCGGATTATCTCATCCCGAAATTCGGTCGTAGATGCATTTCCGCCCAAATCCCCCGTCAAAACAGCCCCCTCTGCAAGAACTTTGTAGAGTGCTTTTTCAATTTTTTGCGCGGGTACATCTTCGCCGATATATTTGAGCAAATTTATTGCACAAATCAAAAGCGCTGTCGGATTAGCCTTATTCAGCCCTTTTATATCAGGCGCAGAACCATGCACCGGCTCAAAAACCGCACAATCAGCGCCGATATTCGCTCCCTGCGCAACTCCGAGACCGCCAATCAATCCGGCTGTCAAGTCCGATACAATATCCCCATAAAGATTTGGCAAAACAAGCACATCGAACTTCGACGGGTTCTGAACAAGCTGCATGCAAAGATTATCAACAAGAATCTCCTTAAATTCAATTTCAGGAAACTCATTCGCAACTTTTCTTACACAATCCAGAAATAATCCGTCAGAAAGTTTGCAAATATTAGCTTTTGTAACAGCATGAATCGTTTTTCTGCCATTTTTGACGGCATATTCAAACGCAAATCGCGCAATTCGCTCAGAAGCCTGCCTTGTAATTATTTTTATGGATTCAGCAGTATCTTCATCAACCTGGCGCTCAATTCCCGCATACAAATCCTCGGTATTTTCACGCACAACAACCAGATTAACCCCGCTAAAAGGCGTTTTTACTCCGTCAATATTTTTGCAGGGACGCAAATTTGCATACAAATCCAGCTCCTTGCGCAGCCTTACATTCACACTTCTGAAACCTTTCCCGATAGGCGTAGTTACAGGGGCTTTTAACGCGGCTTTGTTCTTTTTTATTGACTCAATTACACGAGCTGGCAGCGGATCACCTTCTAAAACAGCTACATCAGCTCCGGCAGATTGAATATCCCATTCAATCTGCGCACCCGCTTTTTCAATAATTTTTACTACTGCATCGGAAATTTCAGGCCCGATTCCGTCCCCCGGAATAAGCGTAACAGTCTTCATTTGCTACTCTCCTTTAAAAACTCATAAAAAGCTTTGAGCGCATAATGAGCAAAGTCAGATTTTATCAAAGTTCTTTCAAGAACCGGATTTGCATTATGCTTAAAAGCTACGCTTTTACTCCTGCTTGCAGCACCAATATAAATCAACCCCACTGGCTTTTTGTCCGAACCGCCGGTGGGACCGGCAATCCCTGTAGTTGAAAGGGCATAATCAGCATTTGTATTTTTTATAAGCCCTTCTACCATCTCAACAGCCACCTGAGGGCTGACTGCACCATAAACATCAAGCGTTTCATGTTTAACGCCCAGATATTTGTGTTTTGCGTCGTAAGAATATGTAACAAAATTAATATCTATATAATTTGAGCTGCCGGGGATATCCGTCAATATGGAGCTCACTAGTCCACCCGTACAGGACTCTGCTATTGCAATAGTCTTGCCCTGCGCAGTCAAAATATCTGCAATAAGTTGTTCGTAAGGTAGTTTCATATTAGTGAAGCGGTAAATCTATTGGTTGTAAAAGTAACACATTGATATTTGTTCCTTGCGGAAGAATTACATCATTGCCTTTTCTGAAAAGGTCAATAATTGAATCACCGACGAGATAAACACCACCGCCGATTACACCGCCTATTGCGCCGAGCGGAGTGCAGACATATTGCATGTTATCTCCGGTGCCTTTACCCCATTCTATTGCTTTTGAGGTGATTTCTTTTGTCTTTTTCCAGTTTTGCTGCAATGCATAACCGTAATTGCCGTTTTGATAAATTCCGCCGTCGATTGTAATATCAGGATAATTCAAAAGCCCCGCAGAAACAGGCACCTGACGACCCGTAGGCGACACAACATGGTCGAAATTAATATAAATCACAGCACTTCTCGAAGGAAGTTTCGCCTTAACAATTTTCGTAATAGTTCCCCTGAAAATCGATCCAGCAGGCAGAGCGACTTTTGAATCAATTATCTGGTCATTTACCAGCATTGAATTAAACTCACCGCCAACATTGCCTGTTTTTGTAGAAATAGGGTCGATTAACTGTAAAGAAAGCGTAGTGCCTTTGGGAATCCTGATGGACTGAATGTCGGCTGTAAAAGTTTTTGACGCTGCATCAGCCGAGAGCATGCCCAGTGAAATTCCTGCAATAACCGCCATAAAGGCTATAATTTTTTTCATAATTCTCTCCTCAAATAATAAATTTAATATATGTATTTTAGCCAGATGAAGAAATGGGGGCAAATAATTTATTTTTATTAATATGCGTTCCTTGTAAAATCTTTTTTTTCGTTGGATAATCGTGTCATAAATTGTTACGGCAAATTTAAAAGGAGAAAACTATGCCAACAACTATCGAAGACGTAAAAGCAAGACAAATCCTCGATTCCAGAGGAAATCCGACTGTTGAAGTCGATGTAACATTAGCATGCGGCGTTGTAGGACGCGCAGCTGTTCCTTCTGGCGCTTCAACAGGTATTTTTGAAGCTCTTGAAATGAGAGATGGCGACAAATCCGTATATTGCGGAAAAAGCGTTCTTAAAGCGGTTGATAATGTAAACTCTATCATCGCTCCGGAATTAATCGGCGAAGATGCATCTAACCAGCAGGCAATCGACAAACTGATGATTGAACTCGACGGCACTGAAAACAAATCAAAACTCGGCGCTAACGCAATCCTCGGTGTTTCTCTAGCTTGCGCAAAAGCATCATCACTCGCTTTTGAAATGCCCCTTTACAGATACCTCGGCGGCATCAACGCAACCACACTGCCTGTTCCTATGATGAACGTATTGAACGGCGGCGCTCACGCAGACAACAACGTTGACTTCCAGGAATTCATGATTACTCCTGTAGGCGCAAAATCATTCGAAGAAGCTATCAGAATGGGCGCAGAAGTATTCCACAATCTTAAATCAGTTCTCAAAGCTAAAGGAATGGTTACTTCCGTAGGCGACGAAGGCGGATTCGCTCCGAACCTTTCTTCTAACGAAGAAGCGCTTCAGGTTATCCTCGAAGCTATTGAAAAAGCTGGCTATACAACTGAACAGGTTAAAATCTGCTTAGACGTAGCATCTTCTGAATTCTACGAAGATGGAAAATACAACCTCGCAGGCGAAGGCAAAGTTCTTTCAAGAGCAGAAATGGTTGACTTCCTTGAAAACTGGGTAAACAAATATCCTATCATCTCAATCGAAGACGGCATGGCCGAAGAAGATTGGGAAGGTTGGAAAATGCTTACTGACAGAATCGGCGACAGATGCCAGCTCGTAGGCGACGACCTTTTTGTTACAAACACAAAAAGACTCAAAAAAGGTATCGAAACCTGCACAGCTAACTCAATTCTCATCAAAGTTAACCAGATTGGATCTTTGACAGAAACTTTGAACGCAATGAACATGGCATTCAAAGCAGGTTACACAGCAATTTCTTCACACCGCTCAGGCGAAACCGAAGATACATTCATCGCTGACCTCGCTGTTGCTACAAACTGCGGTCAAATCAAAACAGGTTCTGCTTCAAGAACAGACAGAATCTGCAAATACAACCAGTTAATCAGAATCGAACAAGAACTCGGTTCAGCTGCTAAATATCCGGGATTGAAAGCTTTCAACGGTCAAAATTCCTGCTCTGACGCTTGCTGCTGCGGCTGCAAATAGTCTGACGACAATTTAGCAATAAAGTTAAAACTCCGTTATTAATTTAACGGAGTTTTTTATTAATTTTTAATCGCCCAAATAAATCAAAGAAACAATAAAAGTGAAAAGTGAAAAATTTTTCTTTGTAGTGACTATGGGGGAGGGCACAAAAATCAAAAAAATCTGCTAAACAACGCCGATTGCCCGGAGGAATCGGAACGGAAAAGAAAAATTTTTCACTTTTCACGGAACAAACGCATGTTATTAAAAAATTGCTTGTAAAAATGGCACTACACGGCTAAAACCTTAAAATTGCTTCAAAAACCGAACATCATTGTTGAAAAACAGCCTGATGTCATCCACAGCCCATTTCAGCATAGCAAGGCGCTCAACCCCCATCCCGAAAGCGAATCCGGAATAAACTTCGGGGTCAATTCCAACATTTCTCAAAACATTCGGGTCAACCATGCCTGCACCGAGGATTTCCAGCCATCCGGAACCCGAACAAACGCGGCATCCCTTGCCGTTGCACATAATGCATTGAACATCAATCTCAGCTGACGGCTCAGTGAACGGGAAAAAGCTGTTTCTGAACCTTGTCGGGCGTGCAGAACCAAAATATATCCTGATAAACTCGTTCATAACCCCTTTTAAATCGCCAAAAGTAATGTCCTTGTCAACAAGCAGCCCCTCAATTTGATGGAAAAGGTTGTTTTTTCTGGCGCTTACCGATTCGTTACGATAAACACGCCCCGGAGCAATAACTCTGATTGGAGGTTTGCTCGTAAGCATCTCATGAATCTGTGCACCCGAAGTCTGGCTGCGCAAAACAACATTCGGCGCGACATCTGTGAAAAAAGTATCCTGAACATCGCGCGCCGGATGGTCGGCAGGGATATTCAGCATGTCAAAGTTAAAATATTCTGTTTCAACCTCGGGCGAATTTTCGTTGTGCACAAGCGAAAACCCCATTCCATTGAAAATTTCAACGATTTCATTAACAGTTTGTGTTAATAAATGAGTTTTTCCGTAAGGCGCATAAGACCCCGGCAAAGTCACGTCAATTTGCTCTTTTTCAAGCTTTTCATTCAATTCTTTTTGGTAAAGTTCCTGATATTTCTCATTCAAATGCGTTTCAATCTCGGTTGTAACTTTATTTGCCAGAGGCCCGATGATTCTTTTTTCCTCATTTGAAAGGTCTTTCAGGTTCTTTTTAATATTATTAAGTTCGCTTTTTCTGCTCAAAAATTCAACTCGAATTTCCTCGATATTGTCGCAACTAACAGCGTTTTCGATTGACTCAAGCGCTTTTGTACGAATATTTTCAATAGTTTGCTGCATTTTTCCCTCGTAATTAAATTCCTGAAAATATTATACAACGAGCAAAACATTATTCACAAAAAAAAAAAGGGAAATTCTTAATGAATTTCCCGTCGAATCTTGTTTGATTCCTCGTGTAAGTGTAAGAAGTAAGTAAAGTGTAGGTTAGTGTGGTAGGTTAGTATGATTTATCTGGTTTAAAATTTCTCTTATCTCTTTTTTATTCCTTGTGTATATATAAAGTATTTCTTAAACAAAAAATTGCCAAAACAAACAAAAATTATGAACTTTTGTTAAGCAACATAAAATCCCAAATCACCCAAAGTAAAAAGCCGGCTATATTTATTTTTCAACGCCTATGAGCGCAGCGAATCGAGCTAGAAAAATGAATATAACCGGTTTTTTACGCAAAAATCATAAACATATCTCAAAAAATGAAAAAGGACGGAAATTTTCTTTTGCATCAAGTGCAAAATCCTTGCGGTGGGAAGCGCTATGCTTTTCCCACCCTACTACTAGCTACTTTTCTTATACCAGAGCAGAAAATCACTCAACAAGAACCGCCTGATTCCCCTCAATAACGTTCGGCTCGGGAATTTGCTTTGCATTTTTAGCTCCGAGCTCGGTTAACCGCTCGCAATGCCGGATAACATTGTCGCGTCCGGTCAGTTTGGTCATTGCCCTGGAAAGATTTGCCTGAACGCCGTTCAAATCTTTAACCATATCCGCAAACTTATCTATCATTTTTCCCGCAAGTCCGGCAATCTCCTGCGCATTCTTGTTCTGACGGTTTACCATGTTAAAACTGTTGATAATTTTTAACGCAGCAAGAAGAGTCGAGGGAGAAACGGGCATTATTTTGTTCTTCCATGCATACTCCCACAGCTCCCCGCTATCCGCAAACAGCAGAGAATAACAGCTCTCAACCGGAACAAACATCAAAACATATTCCGGCGACGTAAACTCATCAATCTCAAAATATTCACGCTTAGAAAGCCCGTTAATGTGCGTTTTTACAGATTCTTTAAACTGCTTTAGCGCAAACTGCGACCCCTCTTCATCCTCTGCATTTAAATATGCATCATAAGACGCAAGAGAAGTCTTTGCGTCAATAAAAATAGCCTTATTGTCCGGCAAAAATATCGTTGCGTCCGGTTTTTTGGCCCCAAAACCTGTCTGTACCTGATATTCTTCGCCTTTTCTTAGCCCTGAAAGCTCGAGCACTTTCTCAAGAATCAATTCACCCCATTTTCCCTGCTTCATATTGTCGCCCTTGAGCGCAGAAGCAAGAGTATTTGTGTCATTTGAGATTTTCACTCCGGTTTCGATTACCTCTTTTATGTGCATGTCGAGCTTTGCGCCCTGCTCAATGTTATACGTGGATTGCTTTTTCAGCTCGTCAAATTTTTCTTTAAAAGGCTCGAGTATTTCGGTTATCCGCTCTTTGGACATATTTGAAAAGTCCTGCGTGGTTTCTTTGAAAATTTTATTGGACAAATTTTCAAACTGGAGCTGCATTTTTTCATAAACCTCCTGATAAGCCTGCGTCTGCTTCTTATTCAAAGCCCTCATAACCGCAAAAACAACGCCTGCACCAACAACCATGCCCGCTAAAAATATCAAAATTTCCATATTAATAAACCTCCAATACTAAAATTATAAAATAACCGCCATCTTGCAGGCAATTTTTTCATACAAAATGTTTTTATATAAATATAAGGGATAATTGTGCACAAAAGTGCATTTAAGGAAAAAGGGGATAAAAATGTCAGGGGAAGAAATCAAAAAATCGTCTTATATGACGCCTCAATTCACAGCAGGCGCTGACTATGCAAAACGCATGGCGCAATGGGAAGAAGAACACGCGAAAAAGCTAAAAAAAGAAAATACACAAATGCTCTCAAATATGATAGCAGGTATGACAACCTCCTGCACGAATATTTACACCACAAAATACGCAATAAATGACATCGCATCGATAAAATATCATCTTTCGTGCAACCCGAACTGCGACAGCGCAATCTACGACAAAGTTGCAAAACTCCAATCGCAAGAAGGCATTTTGCAGCAAAAATATGTCGAATTTCAGCAAAACAAGGACAAAAAAGATAATTATACAGTTCAAACCGGCGCAAATAACAAAGATGTGAGCATCTTTAACCTAAACCGTGCCGTATAAATCGTATTCGTCCGCGTTTGTGATTTTAACAAGCTCAATATCGCCCGGAATGAGCTGCTTTTGAGTGTCAATATAAACCAGACCGTCTATCTCGGGAGCGTCGCGGTAAGAACGCGCAATAACCTGCCCGTCCTGCGTAAGCGCTTCAATAATGCAGGGCATTTCTTTCCCTATAAATCCCTCGTTAATCTGCCGTGAAATCCGCTGCTGGAGCCGTAAAAGCTTGTTTTTTCTGGCTTTTTTGTCCTTTGCGTAAACCTGATGCGGCAGCTTGTAAGCAATCGTGTTCTTTTCCTTTGAATATTCAAAAACACCCATCTTGTCAAAACGCATATCTTTTACAAATTCAAAAAGGTGCTCAAATTCCCGCTCGGTTTCGCCAGGATAGCCAACAATAAAAGCTGTTCTAAGCGCAATATCCGGAATTTCCGTTCGCAGCTTGCCGATTAATTCGCGATAATCCATAACAGGACGCCGCATTGCCCTCAAAATCGTCTTATCCGAGTGCTGGAGCGGCATATCAAGATATTTTACAACTTTTTCGCAATCCCTAAGCGCCTCAATAAGCTCATCATCAATCAAAGACGGATATGTGTACATAATTCTTATCCAATTGATTGATTCAATCTTGTTTAACTCTTTTAAAAGCCTTGCAAGCGACGGTTTTCCATAAATGTCAATCCCGTAGCTCGTTGTATCCTGCGCAATCAAAACAATCTCGGAAACACCCTTTTCGCCGAGATGTTTTGCCTCTTCAAGAATATTTTCAATGCTTCTGGAGTGATAAGGCCCTCTTAATTGCGGAATAATGCAATATCCGCAATGATAATTGCACCCGTCAGCAATTTTTATGTAAGAACTTGCCCCGACGGTGATTTGCTGCCGCTCAACATCCTCGGGGTAAATATATTCGGGCTTTTTTTCGATTTCTTCAATATAATCCGCCTCGCCGCGGTCAATACTTTTCACTACATCAACGATTTTTTTGATATTCGTTGTTCCAACGAGCGCAATCGCCTCCGGAATCGCTTCTTTGAGCTTTTCACCGTGTTTCTGGGGCAAACATCCGGTTATAATGACTTTTTTCCCGTCGTTAATCATCTCGATAATCGAGTGAACCGATTCTTTTTCCGCATCGTGGATAAAAGAGCATGTATTTATGATTACAATATCCGCCTTTGTTTCATCAAGCGTAATTTCAACGCCAGCATCCGCCAGCATCCCGAGCATTAGCTCCGAATCCACGAGATTCTTTGCACAACCATGATTTAACAACGCAACTTTAGTCATCCGCGCCCCTTTCTATGGTTATTTTACACAAAAAATGAAAAGGACGTAATACACTTCCGGCAAATCAGCTGTTCTAATTATGAGATTTTGTTTTTGGTTCCTTTTTGGGGTTCAAACTCAAGGAAACTCTGGTAATCATTACAGCAAGCAGCAAAACCCCTAGAATCATTATAAAATCAATAAAATTCACTACTTATACCTCCCCAAAATTTCATCGATATCTTTATTTATTTTTAATAAATTACTCAAAAATAAAAAATCAAAATAAATTCCAGTTAAAAATAAAAAAGCAATCATAATTTTTGTCAACTTAACAAAAAACAGCCCTAAACTCCCGTAGTAAGTACAATAACAACAGTAAACAGACTGCCTCTTAGGCTTATTAAATTTTTTAATTGCTCTTTATCAACTTCATTCATGAAATAATTATATCTTTTATTATTTACACAATCAATCATTAAGAAATATTAACTTATGTAAATCTAGCTATACAATATGCGCTCAACCTATATAAAAAAAATATACTAGATGATAATATAATTTCAGAGTTAGTATTAAGTTAAGAAGGGGCAATTTATGTTTTGCATTGAGAAATCAGAAGAAAAGTCATTGAAAAAAGTTAAAAAACTCTCAAGAAAAGCATTGAAAGTGCTGGGTAAAAAGAACTTTGCACTTATCGTTCACGGAAACAGTTTTCCGGCTGAAAAGGGCAAAAATACAGGCTTTGGCACACCGAATTCCAGTGCAGGAAAGGGGCTGATTGACTTTGCAAGCGACCTTTTTACAGCAATCCAGCTCGGGCCCGCAGGCAAAACAAAAGCAGTTGATTCTTCACCCTACACGGGTACGATTTTCTCAACAAACCCGCTTTTCATTGATTTGGAAGCTTTAACAACAAAAGAATGGAAAAACATTCTTTCAAAAGAAACTTATGAACGAATTTGCAACGAAAACCCGAACAAAGAGGTTAACAAAACCGCATATTCGTACATTTTCAACGCCCAGAACGAAGCACTGAAAGAATCTTACGAAAATTTCTTAAAACTTGACGACAAAAAACTCAACAAAGAGTTTGAAAAATACAAAAAAGAAAACGAAGCATGGCTTGAAAAAGATTCGCTTTACGAAGCGCTCATAATCGAAAACAACAACGATTATTGGCCATTGTGGAAAAACGAAACAGACAAACGCCTTTTCAACCCGAAAAACGATGAAGACAAAAAGGCAAGCTTCTTGAGAATAAAAGAATTGAAGCTCAAATACGCAAAAGAAATCGATTTTTATTCTTTCTGCCAGTTTGTAGTCAACAAACAAAACGAAGAAACAAAAAAATACGCCCTCAAACACGATATCAAAATGATTGCCGACCGTCAGGTTGCGTTTTCTGACCGCGACAGCTGGGCTTATCAGTCATTGTTCCTTGAGGGATGGTGCCTTGGCTGCCCGCCGGATTATTTTTCAAAAACAGGTCAGGCATGGGGCTTTCCTGTTGTAAACCCTGAAAAAATGTTCAACGAAGACGGTTCTCTTGGTGAAGCAGGGCTTTTGATGAAGCAGCTTTACAAAAAAATGTTCAAAGAAAACCCCGGCGGCGTGAGAATTGACCACATCGTAGGTCTTATTGACCCGTGGGTTTACAAATCAGGCAAAAATCCGATGCCCGAAAACGGTGCAGGCAGGCTCTATTCTTCACCAGAACACCCTGAACTCTCCAAATATGCAATCGCAACAATGGAAGATTTGGATTTGGAACTCGGCTCTGACAAAGAAAAACGCGTAAAACAACTTACGCATGAGCAAATCAAAAAATACGGCGCTTTGATTGAAAAAATCGTCATCGCAGCAGCAAAAGAAGAAGGCTTAAACAAAGACGCAATCGTCTGCGAAGACCTCGGAACACTCACTTTCCCCGTTGAATCGGTAATGAGAGAATACGATTTGCAGGGAATGCGCCTTACCCAGTTTGTAAAACCCGAAAAACCGCTCCATCCTTATAGATGCTGCAATATTGTTCCCAGAAGCTGGGCAATGGTAGGAACTCACGACAACGAACCTATTTCAATGTGGGCTGACGAGATGATTCACACCCACACAGGCTATTTGCACGTCAAAAACCTTGTTGATGACATGTTTTCAGAGCTTTCCGACCATGAAAAAGACGATTTAATCGTAAAATTAACAAACGACGCGGTTTACCTCCAGCAGGTAAAATTAGCAGAAATTTTCGCCTCAAAAGCAGAAAATATTCAGATATTTTTCACAGATTTCTTCGGAATCAAAGATGTCTATAACAAACCCGGCACCTCCGGCAGCAAAAACTGGTCTTTGAGAATGCCCGACAATTATGAAGAAGTCTTTTGCAACAACTGCAAAAACGGCACAGCTTTAAATCTGCCTTTAATCCTGAAAATGGCAATTGAAGCACGCGGCAGCGAATTTGCAAAGAAAAATGCAAAACTCATTAAAGAATTGGAAGAACTGATTTAATGACAGAACTTATTGAAACAAACGCCCTTGTTGAAGAACATCTTCACGGGGGCTTTGGTATAGATTTTGCAAAATGCGAAACCGACGGCTTTGTAGAGTTTGCCGGAAAGATAAAAAAACACGGCGTTTGCACCTTTTTCCCTACGCTCGCAACAGATACCGTTGAAAATCTAAAGCTTCAGATAAAAAGAATAAAAGAAGCACAGGCAAAACTCCCGCAGGATGCAGCAAAAATCGGCGGCGTTCATCTTGAAGCGTGCTTTTTAAACCCTCAAAAAAAAGGAATCCACGACGAATCTCAGCTTTTAAAGCCGACGATTGAAAATTTCAAGCTTCTTGAAGACGAAATCATAAAAATCGTAACCTTGGCGCCCGAGCTGGATGAAAAATTTGAGCTTTGCGGCTATCTCAGCGCAAAAGGCGTAAAAGTTTCGGCGGGACACTGTTTGGGGGCTGATTTGTCGCATGTTTCACAAGTCACGCATCTTTACAATGCAATGGGCAGTTTTAACCACAAAGAGCCATCAACAGTGGTTTCTGCACTGCACGATGACAGAATTTCAACAGAATTAATCGCTGATATGATGCATGTCCAAAAAGAAGTCGTAGAATTGACCCTGAAAATCAAGCCCGACGATAAAATAATCCTGATAAGCGACGCACTTCCCATTGCGCATGCGGATTTTGACAGCATGGAGTTCTGCAATAAAACAATTTTCCTCAAAAACGGCAAAGCCGTTGATAAAAACGGAACAATGGCTGGCAGCGTGTCTTTTGTTTCTGATATTATCAAAAATCTCGTAAAATCCGGCATTCTAGACCTGCAAACCGCCGTAAAAATGGCATCAACAAACATCATGCCCGTCGAAGATAAAATTTACTGGGACAAAGACCTTAATATCTATATATAAATCTGGATGTTATAGCGGAACCAAGGTAAATATTGACTTCTAAGACCTGATCGCTTCGCTATACGGTCTTAGAAGTTAATATTTACCTTGGTTTCTGGATGGCGTCGTTCATTTGCAGTAATAAAATATACAGGAAAAGAAAGAAAGAAAGAAAGAAAGAAAGAAAAAGAAAAATTTTTCCTTTTCTCTTAACACATGACAGAAAAAAATGTCTGTATTATTATGTAGGCATAGGAATTTTACACTTTATTAATAAGAATTTTAGCTGAAACAGGAAATAACAATGGAAAACAAAAAATTAAGAAATATAGCGATAATCGCACACGTTGACCACGGAAAAACAACACTGGTCGACTGCATGCTGAAGCAAAGCGGCGTTTTCAGAGAAAACGAAGTCGTTCAGGAACGCGTTCTGGACAGCAATGACCTCGAAAGAGAACGCGGAATCACGATTCTCGCAAAAAACGTATCAATAAACTACAAAGGTTATAAAATCAATGTTGTTGACACTCCCGGCCACGCAGATTTCGGCGGGGAAGTAGAACGCGTACTCGGAATGGTTGACGGTGCACTTTTAATCGTTGACGCAGCAGAAGGCCCAATGCCCCAGACAAGATTTGTGCTCCAAAAGGCGCTTGAGCTGGGAATCAGGGTAATTGTCGTCATAAACAAAATCGACAAACCCGCAGCCGATCCCGATAACGCCCTGAACAAGGTTTTCGACCTGTTCACGGAGCTCACGGATAACGAATATCTCATTGATTTTCCGATAATTTACGCAAGCAGCCTTCTCGGCTTTGCAAAACGCGAGCTCGAAGACGAATCAAGCGATGTAACACCGCTGCTCGACTCAATTATCGAAAATATCAAAGCTCCTACCGGCGACGCAACAAAACCGCTGCAATTCCACGTTACAACGCTGGATTACAACGAATATGTAGGCAGAATCGCCATCGGAAGAATCATGAACGGCGTTATTCATTCACAAGAGCAGGTAAATCTTATGAAAGCCGACGGCTCAATCATTCGCGGGAAAATTAACAAGCTCTACGGCTTTGAAGACCTTGGAAGAGTAGAAATTCAGGAGGCTTCTGCCGGTGATATCGTCGGAATTGCGGGATTTGCCGACGCTCACATCGGCGAAACCATTGCATCATTAGAAAATCCGACAGCTTTGCCATTGATAAAAATCGATGAGCCTACTTTGCAGATGAATTTTTCCGTAAACGACAGCCCGTTTGCCGGTCAGGAAGGAAAATTCGTCACAAGCAGACAAATTAGAAAAAGATTGTATCAGGAACTTGAAAAAAACGTCAGCCTGCGCGTTGAAGATACTGATAATACCGATGTTTTCAAGGTTTCAGGCCGCGGTGAACTGCATTTGAGCATTCTTATTGAAACAATGCGCCGTGAGGGCTACGAATTTCAGGTTTCAAAACCCGAAGTTATTTACAAAACCGTTGGCGAAGAAATTTACGAACCTTATGAAAATCTTTTAATCGATGTGCCGTCAGAAAACGCTGGCGGCTGCATTGAGCGCCTCGCTGGACGCAAAGGCGAAATGCAGGAAATGAATGTCGTCGGAAACCGTACAGAATTGCGATTTTTAATCCCCGCAAGAGGCTTAATCGGTTTCAGAAGCGAATTTATCCGCATGACACGCGGTGAAGGCATCATGAACCACACATTTGAAGATTACAAACCCTACGCAGGCGACATTCCGCGCCAGAGAAGCGGTTCTCTCATTGCTTTTGAAGAAGGCGAAGCAATTCCTTACGCTCTGGGCATGTTCGAAGACAGAGGCGTCTTTTTCATAACTCCAAAAACAAAAGTTTACAGAGGAATGATTGTCGGTGAATGCAACCGCCCGCAGGATATTGCCGTTAACGTTTGCAAAACAAAAAAATTAACCAACATGCGAAGCGCAACCGCTGATGTTATGGTAACTTTGCAGGCACCGCGCCAGATGTCGCTTGAGGATTGCCTTGAGTACATTTCTGACGACGAATTAGTCGAAATCACCCCGGAAAACGTCAGAATCAGGAAAGCCGATTTAGTTAAATTGAGATAATTGTAATTCCTACTGGCGAAAATAGTTTATTGTTTGTATAATAAAAGCTATGAACAAAGAGGAAGAACTTAGAATTATTGAAGAAATGCAGGCAGTTGCGGCACAGATGAAAAAGGATGACATTGAAGAAAATCCCGATTCCGCCAATGAATACTTTGACTGCGACTGCTGCGGAAAAACTGCACCGCTGGCGGGTTCTATCGCCTACGGCAGCGTCAGACTTTGCAATGACTGCGTTCTTCTCGCAGAAACGGGATTTGCGCTCGGCAAACTCAAAAATATCGATGATTTGCTCACTGCAATGGAAGATAAAAAGCTCGAAAACCTGTGTGAATTCATAAAACAGGACGAACAGCGCAACAACAATTAACTATGAAATTTTTTAACAAACTTACATATCTGGATTCATATATCTTAAAACAGGTGCTCGAAATTTTTGTGATGGGCATTGTTATTTTTACATCAATTATTTTTGCGTCGGATACGTTCATTACGCTCATAAAACAGATTACGCTTTACGGAATTCCGTTCAATATTGCGCTTATGATTGTGCTTTTGAACCTTCCGCAGGTTATTGTTATGGCAATCCCGATGAGCGTGCTGTTTTCGACGGTTATGACACTTAACAGACTCAGCCTTTCGTCAGAAATAACTGTTATGAGGGCCTGCGGAATCGGGCTGAACAGAATTGCAAAGCCGATTTTCATATTTGCCGCATCAATGGCGCTTTTGACCTTTGTTATAAACGAAACAATCGTTCCTATCACAAATTCCCAGTCAAAAACCCTTGCAGTCTGGGCACTCGGGCAAAAAAACATCCCCAACGGAAAACAGAATTTCACCTTTAAAGAATTAAAAGACGGAAGCCTGAAACGCTTATTTTACATAGAAAAATGCGAAAATAACACGCTAAAAAACGTATCGGTTCTCGATTTATCAAACAAAGACACAATTCAGGTAATCCAATCTCAGAGCGGAAAAACAAGCACGCAGGGCTGGCTTTTTCAGCGTGGAGCGGTTTATACGATTTCTTTAACAGGAAAAATCTTAAATACAACGTGGTTCAGCGAGTCGCTTGTGGATTTCGGGCTCGATATCGGCGACAAATTAACCGAAGACGAAGCACAGCAGTACAACGTCATTGCGCTCTGGAAATATATCGACAACAACCGCCACAAAAAAGACAAAAAAACCGAATCACTGTTCAAAATTGAGCTTTACAACAAATTTGCGTTCCCCGTAACAACGGTTGTGCTGGTACTTTTGGGCGTACCGCTTGCGATTACGCCTCCGAGGGTCAGATACAACAGGGGATTTTTGTTCAGTATTTTGATTTTGTTCCTTTATTACCTTTTGAGGGCGCTTTCGCTTTCATTCGGCGAAACTCTCGCCATTCCGCCATCAATGGCAGCATGGATTCCGAATATTGTTCTTTTCATCCTTGGCAGCCTTTTGTATTACAAAAAAGTTTATACGATTAACTAAAAATGATTTCCAAAGTAAAAATAAGGGAGATTTATTTTTCGACACCTATGAGCGAAGCGAATCGAGCTAGAAAAATGAATATCCCATATTTTACGCCTCCGCAACCAGCTAAAAAACAACTTGACATTTATAGACATTCGTCTATAATATAAATATGAGCACGGAAAAACAAAAAACATTCTTTGAAAACCTCAAAAAATTATACGGAAAAGAACCGCTACCGAGCTATGAACAAATCGCAAAGGATCTCGGGTTTAAGCATAAAAATTCCGTCTGGCAGTATTTCAAAAAGCTAAAAGACGAGGAACTTATCCTCGAAAAAAACGGAAAATTCATAATAAACCCCTCCTGCTTCGGCGCAATTATGTTCACAACGGCAGTAAGAGCCGGATTCGCCGCGGTAGGCGAAGAATACATAGATAAAAGAGTTTCTCTTGACGAAGATTTTGAGCTCGACAACCCATCAACGTTCATGTTCAAAGTGTCAGGCGATTCTATGGTCAACGCAGGGATTTTTGACGGTGATACAGTAATAATCCGCAAAACAGCCTCTGCAAATGACGGCGATATCGTGCTTGCGTTTATAGACAACGGATTTACGCTGAAAAGATTCAGAAAAAAGGGCACAAAAGTCTGGCTTCAGCCAGAAAACCCCGACTATCCGGACATTATTCCGGAAGAAACATTAACAATCTTCGGAATCGCCTCCGGAATTGCACGAAAACTTTAAAAATATCCTTCCTAATAGAGTCAGATATTAATCCGAACAAGGGTTTAAAATATCAGGCGAGGCGGAGGTGATGGTTCGTTTAAAAACCTCCGCCGGTTTTCATTCATCCCCCAAAAATATCGTATTGTCAGGTAATTAATTATGTCAGAAATAGCTCTTGTAGATTGCAACAATTTTTTCGCCTCATGCGAACAACTAATGAACCCGAGCCTGCTAAATAAGCCGTTGTGCGTGCTGAGCAACAACGACGGCTGCATTGTTGCCCGCTCAAAAGAAGCAAAAGCACTCGGAATATCAATGGGAATGCCATATTTTATGGCGAAAAAGCAGTTTCCGCAGGCGATTTATACCTCGGGTCACATGCACCTTTATCAGGAAATTTCCCACAGGGTCATGGCGAAACTTTCGTCTTACACTCCGATGGTTGAAGCTTATTCCATTGATGAAGCGTTTCTTGAGCTTTCAGGACTGAAAAAACTTTACCGGATGTCTTATAACGGCATAATCGAAATGATTCAGGAAGAAATAATGAACGAAGTCGGAATCCCTGTTTCTATCGGGCTGGCGAGCACAAAAACCCTAGCAAAACTCGCCTGCGAAAAAGGCAAAACGAACACAGGGCTGTATAGAATCGGACGCTGGAACATTGACGACGAGCTGAAAAGAACAGCAATTGAAGAAATCTGGGGAGTGGGAAGGAATACAGCCGCACTTTTCCACAAATACGGAATCTATAAAGCCTCTGATATCGTAAAACAGAACGAATTCTGGCTGAAAAAGATATGGGGCAAACGCGGAGTTGAACTAAAACAGGAACTTTTGGGTGAATCGGTTTATCCTGTAGACAATAAACCCGCCCTGCCCAAGTCCATCCAAAAAACTTCATCATTTGCACATTTTACAAGCGACAAATTCTATATAAAAAATTCGCTCCATTATCATGCGCACCTTGCCTGCACAAAATTGCGCCGCCTCGGGCTTAAAGCGGAAATTTTGTGCATAATGCTTCGCACAAAAGACTTTCAGGTGATAACAGAAAAGGTCGTGCTGCCCGGCCCTACTGACAGCGAGTTGACAGTGAACAGCTATGCGGATAAAATGCTGGAAAAAATCTACCGTCCGGATATAATTTACCGCTCATCAGGTGTTTATGTTGAAAAATTGACAGAAAAAAACGCTTCACAGCTGTATTTGTTCGACACGCCTAAAAATCAAAAAGCGGAAAAACTTGCACGGGTTTGGGACAAAATTGAACACAAATATGGCAAAGGCAGCTTCAGTATCGGTGCATTAAACCCGAAAAAGGAGGATTAATACATGTTCATATAAATCCAATAAGTGCGGTAAACCTTTTTCACATAATTTTTAGTTTCTTCGTATGGAATATTTTCGATGAACTCGTCCATGTTGTTGTAATTCAAGTCATTTTTCCAGCTTTTCACCGCATTCGGCCCGCCATTGTAAGAAGCGACCGCAAGCAGATCATTATTGTTCAAAAGGTCTCTTGCATGGCTTAAATAAGCACAACCAAGCTCAATATTTTGTGCAGGGTTGAACAAAGACGAATATCTTATCCCCTCAGTTTTAGCAATATAAGCGGCAGTAGCCGGCATAAGCTGCATAAGACCGGAAGCTCCAGCAGAACTGCGGGCTTTTGGGTTAAAATAGCTTTCCTCGCGGATTAAAGCCGCAACAAGAAACGCATCCAGCCCGAATTCGCTACTAAAATGATTGATTTCGTTTTGATAATGCAGCTGATAAGCCAGTTTGTAAACACTATCCGAGAAATCGGGCTTTTCTTCCATATCGGCGAGTGCGTCGCGCGCAAGAGTTGCAGCTCTGGAGTAGTTTTTTTCCTTGTAATTTAGCCAACTTTGAACGAATTTATTATCTTTTTCAACCTCGTTTAGCAGACTGTAATCATCCAATTTTAAAATTGTATTGATTAGAGCAATATTTTCATCAGAAAGCGAGGTATATTTTATAGGGAAATGAATCGTGCCCGCAAATGGCGGCAAAGAGCGGTAGGATTTTGTTTTCCAGGGCGAGGTCTGATAGAATTCCAACTTTTTGCCAGCACGAAAAGCATAATAATCATCAGGATATTCATTTAAAACTTTCTGATAAAACGCTCTAGCCTCGTTTTTCAGCCCCTGTTTTTCAGAAATTTTGCCCATCCAGAAAATCACACGCGCTGATGCAATGGTTTTCGGATAGTTTTTTATGTGTAGATAGCCGTATTTTTTTGCTTCGACGTAATTTCTGTTTTTATATTCAATCCAAAAAAGGTTGGAAAGCGCGTCCGAGGCAAATTTCCCGTCAGGGTATTTTTTATAAATTTGATGATAAAAATGTTCTTTTAAGGGCTTATCGACAAGCCTCGCCAGCCTGTATGAAGCAAAATCAGCACCTTTTGCATTGTAGGCGTTAGCTTTTTCCAGAACATTGTACCAACCGTCTTTTTCGGTTGCACCGGAGTGTTTTGCGTAATATTCAAGCGTGTTAAAAAGCTCTTTTTCATCAATTGAAGCAGAAAACTTCGAATATCCCTCATCAAAAACCTTGTTCGCAAGCGCATAACTGCCTCTTGCGTGATAAATCCTAAAAATATAGTGCCAATTAGTACGCATATCAGCTTTGTTCAGGAACGGGAGAGCTTTTGCATAAGAACCGTTGAGAAAATACGCCCTGCCAATAAGCCTGTTATCAGAAGCCCCCGGAGGTATATTCAAATTTTCAAGCTCCTGCGCCGAGCTAATTGCAAAACGCCCGTCCGGAGCCGATTTTAGATATGAAGTAAAATAAGCCTTTGCCCGCTGTGGATTTTTCTCTTTGTTTATCACGCCCAGATAATAGCTCGCTCCGATTGCGTATTCGTCGTCTTCACCGAGTTTTCTAAGCTTTTCAAAGATTTTTTCTGCTTTTTTGTGCTCGTTTTGCTTAAAATAATTTTGCCCGAGCGAATAATACACTTTTTTTATAAAAATCGATTCGGGATAGCGTTCAATGAAAGTGTTGTATTTTCGGACAGCAGTTTCATGGTCATTGAGCGAATCAGCGCACATTGCTTCTCTTAAAAGTGCGATTTCATACAATTTTGAGGTTTTTGAGATGTTAGAAAAATTATAATAAGCGTTCTGAAAATCGCCCTGATTAAGGTATTCCACGCCCTGCCTGTAGGTTTTAAAATCTTTTTCCGAAACGCTGGTCATATTAAAAACACGGCAGAAAACAATCAAAATCAGCGCTACGAACGCACCTGTGATGATGAAAAATTTAAGTTTTTGCTTCCAGCTCTTCATTCTTTTTCTTCTTCACCTGCAAATCCTTACTTTAAGTATCCCCAAAAACCGACAAAAGAGCAAGGAATTTTTCTATCGTCCAATTTATATTGTTTTTGTAAATCAAACGAGTGAGAGTTATGCACACACAACATAATAGCCTCCGCCCTGAAAAAATCAAGCCGGAGTACTATGAGCGCACCAAAAATTTTACAAATCAGAAGCACAAAGTTATAAAGGACTACATCTGGGACGCAGAACCTGTATTAATCTGTGAAGACTGATTCAATTCTTCTGCGCCGGGCTTTAAAATCGGCAGCGTAAACGTAAAACATGAACCTTTGCCGGGTTCAGATTCTACAGAAATTTTTCCGCCATGCGATTCCACAATTTTTTTGCTGATAAAAAGCCCGAGCCCTGAACCTACCTTTTTGAAAGTCTTTGCATTCGTTTTCAACTCATTAAAAACGGTTTTTAAATCTTCCGGCTTGATACCCGGACCGTTGTCCGTCACAGAAACCCTGGCAAACCCGTCTTCCTGTATAATTTTCACATTTATTTCGCTTTTTTCAGGAGAATACGAAGACGCATTGTTCAAAAGATTATTCAAAACCCTCATAATCTCAAGCTCATCATAGCAGAATTCTTCATCAACAAGGCTATTCATAACTTTTATATGCTGATTCTTTTCATCAAGCAGATATTTCACGTTTTCAACGCATTTTTCAACTGTTGATTTGAAAGAGCATTTTTCTTTACGCAAGGAAACGTCTTTTCTGTCTATTTTGTAACGTGCAAGCAAATTATCTGTCATATGCGCCATAAATCTTGAAGAATTATAGATTTCTTTAACAATTTCTTGCTGTTCCTTCGTTAGTTCGCCGAATACACCGTCAAGCAACAGCTGAAGCGCTCTGGATTCTGCCCGAATCGGAGTTTTCAAATCGTGTGTCAAAGTTGCGATGAACTGTTCTTTCTGGCTAATAACTTTCATTTCGTCAGTGATATCTCTGAGAACAATCAAATATCCGCTCAATACTCCGGCGCTGTTGAACATTTTTGAGGTTTTTGCGTTGATAATCATCTCATCCAGCGTCATTTTGAAATTGAGAGATTTTTCATCAGAGGTTATGAAATTTTTCAAAATATCAACTATATCACTCTTGCCGAATTTCTCCATCAAATCAAAGAAACTTACCTTTTCTGCAACTCCTCCAATAAAAATGCGATGATTTTTTGAAGTTATATTGAAATATTTGTCCGTAAGAATTATTTCATCGCTCGAAAAGGCAAAAATATTGTCCAATTTTTCCTTTTCAGCATAAAGCTCATCCTGAACCCACTTGAGTTTCAGAATATTCATAACCTGCGCTCTGATTGTCTTGACATCAAAAGGTTTTTCAATGTAAGCATAGGAACCAAGATTGTAACCTTTAATTTTATTTTCGTTTGAACCATGCGCACTCACAAAAATTACAGGCGTAGTCGGGTGCATTTCCCTGAATTTGGCAGCAAAATCAAACCCGTTCATCTGGGGCATTACGACATCAAGCATTGCGAGTTCATATTCGGTATTTTTCGATTCTTCAAAAGCCTTAATTGGATCTTCATAAGCAAAAATTTTAAAATCAAACGGTTTCAGTGTTTCTACCAGAAGATCAATATTCAGCCTGTTATCGTCAACAATTAAAAGATTTCTTTTCTTGTCCATAACTTATTCCTCAAGAGCATCAGAGATTAGTACATTAAAAAACAGCCGCTGACCACGACAGGACTTAAATAATAACGCCAAAAACTAATATATGGTATTAGCCACCCGGGCAATTTCATTTTTTATTCTTTTAGCCCGCCTGAAAGTATATCATTTATAAAATACTTCTTCCCGAGCAAAAATATCCCAATAACCGGCAAAGAAAGCACCACAGAACAAGCTGTTAAATCGCCCCATCTCACAACTTCTCGAAAACTACCCTTAAATTGGGCAAGTGCAACAGGCAGCGTGGTCACATCAGGCGAATTCGTCACTATCAACGGCCACATAAAAGCGTTCCAGGTGGTGATAAAAGTAAAAATCGCAAGAGTTGCAACCGCCGGCACGGCAAGCGGCAGTGCAATTTTGAAAAACACCCCGAAAACAGAGCAACCGTCGATTCGCGCAGCATCTTCGATTTCTTTTGAAAAGCTCATAAACCATTGACGCATCAAAAACACGCCAAAGCCGCCAAATATCCCCGGCAAAATCAACGCCTGATAAGTATCAACCCACCCGAGTTCCCTCATAAGGAAAAACAACGGAATAATATTGACCTGAGGAGGAATCATCATCGTCAAAAGGAACAAAAAAAATAAAAAATCCCGTCCCCTGAAACGCGCTCTAGCAAAAGCATAACCGGCAAAAGCAGAAAAAAGCACCTGAAAAAACGTCGTAACCGCAGCAACAAAAAGGCTGTTCAAAAAATAGCGTGTAATATCAATTTGAGAAAACACGCGCAAATAGTTATCAAAAATGAACGGCTCCGGCAAAAAACTCGGCGGAATTGAAAAAATCTGAGAATCCTGCATAAATGAAACGCTCACCATCCATAAAAACGGCACAATCATTGACAAAGCACCGCCAATAAGCAAAACATATCCCGATAATACTGCAAGTTTCTTCATTGCTCTATTTTAGAACAATCCGGAGTTTATTGAAAGCAAAATTACTTTTGGATTTTATCAATTCTCGCTAATGCGTAAAAAGATTCAGGTATTCATTTTTCTAGCTCGATTCGCTTTACTCATAGGCGTCGAAAAATAAATACCTGAATCTTTTTACTTTGGATAACAAAAGAATTATTACACAAAAAAAGCGAAACCCCGCAGGATTTCGCTTTTTTAATTTTATAAAAACAGATTACTCAACCGTGAAGTCAGGCGCACCGAACATGCCCTCGATTTCTTCCAAAATTGCGGAAGGTTTTCTGGCATTGTTCTTCGCAGCTGCCCTTCTTTGAGCTTCTTTGTCTTTTTCTTCGCTTGCATGAGTAAGGTGGTAATAACCGGTACCTGCTGGAATAACACGGCCGATGATTACGTTCTCTTTCAAGCCTCTGAGCTGGTCTTTTTTGCCTTCAACAGCCGCTTCTGTAAGGATTCTTGTTGTTTCCTGGAACGAAGCTGCGGAAATGAAGCTTTCAGTATTCAAAGATGCCTTTGTAATACCGAGAAGAACCGGTTCAAAGGTTGCAGGAACACCGCCCGCTTCCTCAACGATTTTGTTTTCCTGCTCAAGCAACTGGATTTCAACAAGTTCGCCCGGAAGAAGTTTTGTATCACCGGATTCAACAACTTTAACTTTCTTCGTCATCTGACGAACGATGATTTCAACGTGCTTGTCGGCAATTTCTACACCCTGTGAGCGGTAAACTCTCTGAACTTCGTCAACGAGATACTGTTGAGCGGCTTCAATACCGTTCAATCTGATTACGTCATGAGGGTTCAAAGGTCCGCTGGTCAAAGGCTGACCGATTTTGATATGCTGCTTATCCTGAACGATAATGTTAGAATCGATAGGATATTTGATTTCGGTTCTGCCGTTTTCGTTGACAAGGTACAATCTAGGTACATCATCTTCGATTTCGATTTCAGCAATTGCATCAATTTCGGAAAGAATTGCGGAATCTTTAGGTTTACGACCCTCAAGAAGTTCCTCAACCCTCGGAAGACCCTGAACGATATCGCCGGTTTTTTGTCTTTCAAATACAAGGTTAGCCAGCATATCGCCGCGCAGAACAAGCGAGTTGTTATCAACCTGAAGCATTGTACCGGGGCTGATTAAGTAAGGTCTGCCGACTCTGATTACGACATTGTTTTTGTCAACAGAAACAATCTGACCTGAAACAGGAGATTTTTCACCGCTTTCAGAAAGAACAGAGTCCATTCTGACGAATTCACCGGCTTTTACAACAGGTTTTGTCTTGAGAGCGACTTTTTCTTCTACATTTTCAGAGATAAGAAGAAGTCTTCTCAAATCTTCACCACTGCCTTTGATGCTTGCGATACCGTCATTAACAGCCAGAACCTGAGTTTTTGCAACAGGCGATTTTGAATCAATTACCTGACCGTTTTCAACAAGCAGTTCTGTCTGCATCGATGCTTTATTTGAGCCTTCGATTTCTCTTCTGACAATCAAGGTTTCAAGAACAACGACCTTGAGCGTTTCTTCATCGGTCATTTCAACCATACCTTTGAGGTGGCTCAAATAGCCCTGCATTTGAAGAACCAGACTTGTTCTTGTCAGCGTAGAACCGTCGAGATTTCTAACTCTTGCACCGTCTTTGTACTGCAGTTGGGTTACAGGAACGATGCTGATGGATTCATCTGTGCTTTCAAATTCAATAGAAACCGATTTCGGCTTGATATCGAACTGCTGAACTGGACGAACAAGAATCTGGATAGGCTGATTTGTAATGGAATCTTCATCCAGTGTCGCAACATCGATTTCTTCATCCAAATCATCAATTTCAAGATTATCGTTGTCAGATTCAAGAATTGTAACGATAGAAGTTGATTTTGCCTTAATTTTCGGTGCAATCTGCGTTCCGGCTTCAACAACTTCGCCCTCTTCAACTTTCAAATCTCCGATGTTGTCAAGAGTGAAGATTTCACCGGGTCTGATTACAACTTCGTGAATAATATCGTTAAATTCTTTGATTTCAACAATACCGTCAATGTGGGTGTAAAGATCTTTTACAACCTCTGTACCCGCAGTAACAAACGTATTGTTTTCAACCATTTTCAAAGAAACATCTTTGCTAATCTGGTGAACTTCCTCAGGGATAAATACAACAGAACCGGGTTTTGTGATAATCTGGTTGTCATCAACTTCAATTCCCATGTATTTGATTTCACCTGATGAGTTTACAGCGTATTCATCGTCGATAAGCTCAGCGATAATCATGCCGTTTTCAACAGATGTATCGGCAGGCGATTTAACAATGTATTTTTCGCCGGTTGATTCAACTTCCCAGAACTGTTCTTTCTTGGTTGATTCAAATTTCGCATTTGAGGGCTTGATAGAAGCAATAACGATTGTCAGTTCTTTACCCTGAACAATCTTTTTAATCTTTTTGCCTTCAAATTTAACTTCTTCAATCTCAAGGTTTTCGCCTACGCGGACTTCACCGCCGTGTTCGGAAACAATGTGAGTTTCTGCAAGTTTTTCGCCGGCTTTAATTTTCTGCCCGTCTTTGACGAGGATTTTTGATCCGCCGGGCAGGTTATATACATCACCGCCAAGAACCCAAACAATACCGTTTTTGTTGGCAGTTCTGGAAACGTTGCCCTGTCTGTCTTTCTTTTCGTCAGCAACGAAATCTTCAAAGATAACTTCACCGGAAAGGTCGGAGTTGATATCTTTTGTAGCTTTTTCTGTCAAACGGCTTCCGTCACCGGCAGATGCAGGTTCAAATACCGCAATTTCCTGACCTTTTTTGACCTGAGAGCCGGTTGTAACATACATTGTTGCACCGGTCGGAATGTGATATTTTCTGGAAAGTTTAGCACCTTTCAATTCAACATCGCTTTCCTGAATCATTACCTGTACAACATCCCCGTGGCGGGTTCTCATCTCTTTTGTTTTGAATTTAGAAACAATTTCACCATCCATATCAGCAAGGATGTGTTTCATCGCACCTGAACCTTTGAATACACCACCTGTGTGGAAAGTTCTCATTGTGAGCTGAGTTCCCGGTTCACCGATTGACTGTGCAGCGATAATACCGATAGCTTCGCCGACATCGACCATTTTCTGAGTGGTCATTGCCCAACCGTAGCACTTGCGGCATACGCCGTATTCAAGATCACAGGTCAAAGGCGAACGAACTTTTACGCATTCAAGGTCAAGCCCTTCGATTTTTCTAATATCATCTCTATCCATTGTTGTTTGTGCAGGAACAATTACATTGCCTTTTTCATCCTTGATGTCTTCGGCAATTGTTCTGCCCAAAAGTCTGTCTTTGAGCTTTGCAACGACTTTTTCGCCGTCGCGAATTGCTCTCATTTCAACAAATTTAGTTGTATGGCAGTCATCTTCTCTGATGATTACATCCTGCGCAACGTCAACAAGACGTCTTGTCAAATAACCGGAGTCTGCTGTTTTCAACGCGGTGTCAACAAGACCTTTACGTGCACCGTATGAAGAAATGATGTATTCAGTAACGCTCAAGCCTTCTTTAAAGTTAGCTTTAATCGGCAAGTCGATAATCTGCCCCTGTGCGTCAGCCATCAAGCCTCTCATTCCGACGAGCTGTGATACCTGAGAAAGGTTACCTCTCGCACCGGAGAATGCCATCATATAAACCGGATTCAATCTGTCAAAGTTTTCAACAACCTGTTCTGTCAATTTTGCAGTTGTTTCAGACCATGTGTCGATAACCTTTGTATATCTTTCTACCTCGGTGATTTCACCTTTGAGGTATCTGTTTGTTGATTTATCGATTTCTTTTTCAGCTTCTGCAAGAAGTGCTTTCTTTTCCGGCGGAACGCTCAAATCTTGAATCGAAATAGTAACGCCGGAGCGGGTTGCATATTTATAACCCAAATTTTTCAAAGCATTTGCAAGAGTAGCTGATTTTGCACCGCCGAATTCAAGATAAACCTGAGCCAGCAAGTCTTTCAGCGCACCCTTATCCATGATTTTATTAATAAAATCCATGTGTTTTTTGCTGCTTTTTGGAACTATTGTATTATTCATTATTATATTTCCCTCTAATCTTTTTTCAGATTTTACTATGCCAACGCTTTTCTGACTGTTTCGTTAAAGATGATTCTGCCGACAGTTGTTTCGATTCTTTCGCCATGTTCATCTCTTACGATGATTTTGTCGTGGAGGTTGAGAATCTTAGCCTCCAGAGCGGCAATTGCATCATCAAAGCTGTAGAAATAACCTTTAACCGGCGCATCCTTATCTTTGAGAATTGTCAGATAATACATACCCAAAACCATGTCCTGAGAAGGAGTGATAATAGGCTTACCTGTAGCAGGTGCGAGTATGTTGTTTGTTGCAAGCATCAGCATTCTTGCTTCGGTTTGTGCCTCAATAGAAAGAGGAACGTGAACAGCCATCTGGTCGCCGTCGAAGTCCGCGTTGAACGCTGTACATACGAGCGGGTGAAGCTGAATCGCTCTGCCCTCAACCAGTTTCGGTTCAAATGCCTGAATACCGAGTCTGTGAAGAGTAGGAGCACGGTTGAGCATTACAGGGTGTCCGTCGATAACCTCTTCAAGGATATCCCAAACTACGGGTTCCGAGCGCTCAATTTTCTTTTTAGCTGATTTAATGTTTTGAACAAGCCCGCGTTCAATCAGTTTGTTAACAACAAACGGTTTGAACAGCTCGATTGCCATTTCTTTAGGCAAACCGCACTGGTTGAGCTGGAGGCTCGGGCCTACTACGATAACAGAACGACCGGAGTAGTCAACACGTTTACCCAGAAGGTTTTGTCTGAATCGGCCCTGTTTACCTTCAATAATATTAGAAAGTGATTTCAAAGGTCTGTTATTCGGGCCTACAACCGTTCTTCCGCGTCTTCCGTTATCAATAAGAGCGTCAACGGCTTCCTGGAGCATACGTTTTTCGTTTCTTACGATGATTTCGGGAGCGCCCATTTCGAGCAATCTCAAAAGACGGTTGTTTCTATTTATTACACGTCTGTACAAGTCGTTTAAGTCAGAAGTTGCGAATCTTCCGCCGTCCAATTGAACCATCGGACGCAAATCCGGAGGAGTTACGGGCAAAACGTCCATAATCATCCATGTAGGTTCGGTGTTAGAAGCGATTAAAGATTCAACAAGTCTTAATCTTTTAATTAATTTAGTTCTTTTCTGAACAGAACCGCCTGCCTGAGCAAGTTCGTTTCTGATTTCTTCAGCCATTTCATTCAAAGAAATTTCGCCGAGAAGTTCTTTGATAGCTTCTGCACCGATTCCGACTTTGAGAGCTGATTCTTCATTTTCCATAATGAAATCTTCATATTCTTCCTCGCTCAAAAGCTGGAATTTCTTGAATCCTGAATCAGCAGGGTCGATTACAACGTAGTTGTTGAAATAAATAACCTGCTCAAGGTCTTTCAAAGACATATCAAGAAGCAACCCGAGGTAAGAAGGGATACCTTTCAGGAACCAGATGTGAGAAACCGGAGCTGCAAGTTTAATGTGCCCCATTCTATGGCGTCTTACTTTTGAATCGGTAACTTCAACGCCGCATCGTTCGCAGATGATGCCTTTATGTCTTACTCTTTTGTACTTTCCGCAATAGCATTCCCAGTCTTTTGTAGGTCCAAAGATTTTTTCGCAGAAAAGACCGTCGCGTTCGGGTTTCAAAGTACGGTAGTTGATTGTTTCCGGCTTTGTAACTTCGCCGTATGACCATTTCAGAATACGCTCCGGAGAAGCGATACTGATTCGTATATAGTCAAAATAATCTATACTTGTAGACAATTTATTCTCCTTTGTTAATTGTTATCTGAAAACTTTTTATAAGAACCGACCTTTTGGTTCGTAGCCAAACGGTCGGTTTTAATTAACTAGTCTTTGAATGTAGCGGGTGTTTCAAAGAAGTTTATGTTCAGAAGTTCTGAATCAATGTCAGAAAGTGTTCTTTTCGGAGCTGATTTTCTCAAATCATCTGTATCTGACATCAGGTCAACTTCTTCGCCGCCTTTTTTCGCAACGGTAATATCCAGACCAATCGACTGAAGTTCTCTAACGAGTACCTTGAACGATTCCGGAATACCCGGTCTCGGGATGTTGTCGCCTTTAACGATTGCTTCATACGCTCTGCTTCTGCCGTTAACGTCATCCGATTTGATTGTAAGCATTTCTTGCAGAGTATAAGCAGCACCGTAAGCTTCGAGCGCCCAAACTTCCATCTCACCGAATCTCTGACCGCCGAATTGAGCTTTACCGCCCAGAGGCTGCTGTGTAACGAGTGAGTACGGACCTGTGCTTCTTGCGTGGATTTTATCGTCAACAAGGTGAACGAGTTTCAGAATGTATGAAAGACCTACAGCAATCGGTTCATCGAACGGTTCACCGGTTCTGCCATCAATAAGATAAACTTTACCGTCTTCTCTTACCCAGTCGCAGCCGGATTCTTTGATACCGCGGATGAGTTCAGCTTTTGTAGCTATTTCAGACATATTATCGCCGTACATTTCATCGAATGACGGAGCTTCGTAGTGGTCTTTTGTTAAATATGAAGCAAGACCGAGCAAGCATTCGTAAGTCTGACCTACGTTCATACGAGAAGGTACACCCAGCGGGTTAAGTACGATATCGACCGGAGTTCCGTCAGGCAAGAAAGGCATGTCTTCTTTTGGAAGAATTCTTGAAACAATACCTTTGTTTCCGTGGCGTCCGGAGAGTTTGTCCCCGACTGAAACCTTACGTTTCTGCGCAATGTAAACTCTGATAACAGTATTTGCTCCCGGAGGCAGTTCATCGCCTTTTTCACGGTCAAATACTTTTACGTCAACAACACGTCCGCCTTCTCCGTGAGGAACTCTCAAAGAATTGTCCTTAACATCTCTTGCTTTTTCAGCAAAGATAGCGCGGAGCAGTTTTTCTTCGGGCGGATGCTCAGATTCACCTTTCGGTGTAACTTTTCCGACCAGAATGTCGTCTGCGTAAACTCTTGCACCGATACGAACGATACCTCTTTCATCAAGGTGTCTTAATGATTCTTCTGATACGTTCGGAACCTCTCTTGTGATTTCTTCGGGCCCGAGTTTTGTTTGTCTTGCGTCTATTTCAAGTTTTTCAATGTGGACGGATGTGAAAATGTCATCCTGCACGCATCTTTCAGAAAGCAGGATAGCATCCTCGAAGTTATATCCTTCCCACGGCATATATGCTACCAGAATGTTCTTACCGAGTGAAAGTTCACCCATATTTGTGGATGCGCCATCAGCAATTACATCGCCCGCTTCGACTTTTTCGCCGTCGCGAACAATCGGACGCTGGTTAATGCAGGTATCCTGGTTGCTTCTTACATATTTCATCAATTGATGTCTGTGGAGTTTGCCCTCTTTATCTCTGATAAGGATTTCTTCACCGACAACTTTTTCTACTACACCGTCGCAGTCAGAAACCAGAACCATTCCGGAGTCTTTTGCGGCTCTTTTTTCAAGCCCTGTACCAACAACAGGTCTTTGTGTAATCAAAAGCGGTACAGCCTGACGTTGCATGTTAGAACCCATCAGCGCACGGTTCGCGTCATCGTGTTCAATAAACGGAATCAACGAGGTTGCAACCGAGATAATCTGAATCGGGCAAACACCGATGTAGTCAACTTTCTTAGAATCGCCCATTGTGAACTCTGAACGGTAACGAACAGGTACGAACGGGTGCTTGATACTTCTGTCTTTGTTCAACTGCAGGTCAGCAGGTGCGATACGGAGGTTTTCTTCTTCGTCAGCAGAAAGATAGTGAACTTCTTCCGTAACAACGCCGTCTTTTACGGCAAAGAACGGAGATTCAACAAATCCGTAGTCGTTAACTTTAGCGTGAGTAGCCAATGAACCAATAAGACCTGCGTTCGGGCCTTCAGGAGTTTCTACGGGACAAATACGTCCGTAATGTGACGGGTGAATGTCACGAACCGCAAATCCGGCTCTTTCTCTGACCAAACCGCCGGGTCCTAACGCCGAAATTCTTCTTTTGTGGGTCAATTCAGCCAGAGGGTTTGTCTGATCCATGAACTGAGACAACTGTGAAGAACCGAAGAACTCTTTCAAAGACGCAACGAGCGGTTTTGTGTTCAAAAGGTTCAAAGGAGTGAGCGTTTCAGAATCCTGAAGCGTCATTCTTTCTTTTACGATTCTTTCGATTCTTGAAAGACCTACGCGGAACTGGTTTTGAAGAAGTTCACCAACAGAGCGGATTCTTCTGTTTCCGAGGTGGTCGATATCATCAACAGAACCTTCGTCGTATGTCAAATTAATCAAATATTCGATTGAAGCAACGATATCCTGAACAGTAATTGTTCTTTGTGTTTCAGGCAGGTTCAAGCCGAGCTTTTTGTTCATTTTGTAACGGCCTACGCGTCCGATATCGTATTTCTTTTCGTCAAAGAATCTTGCTTCAAGAATAGAACGTCCGCCTGCTGCTGATGCAGGGTCGCCGGGGCGGAGTTTTTTGTAGATTTCGATTAAAGCATCATCTGTGGTTTCTGTTGTGTCTTTTTCCAGTGTTTTCTTTAAGAAATCAGGGTGGGTAAAGAGCGTTTCCATTTCAGAAACAGTGATGCCAAGGGCTTTCAACAGAGTTGTAGCCAAAATTTTTCTGTTTTTGTCGATTTTAACGTAGATATTGTCGTTAGAATCGGTTTCGATTTTCAACCATGCCCCTCTGTTCGGAATCAGGGTTGCGTTATAAAGTCGTTTACCGGTCGGAGAGATTTCGCGTTTGAAATATACGCCCGGAGAACGAACGATTTGTGAAACTATTACACGTTCTGCACCGTTTACGATGAAAGTACCTTTGTCGGTCATGGTCGGGATGTCGCCGATATAGACTTCCTGCTCTTTGATTTCACCGGTATCACGGTTGATGAGCCTTACCATGACTCTTAATTGTTTTGCATAAGTAGCGTCATGGATTCTTGCTTCTTCTATTGAGTATTTAGGATTGTCAAATGTGTAGTTGGGAAGAAAATGAAGCTCCAATCTGCCCGTATAGTCTTTAATCGGGGAGAACGAGAGCAATTCTTCTTTTAAGCCTTCTTTAAGAAACCATTCAAAAGAATTCTTCTGAACTTCAATTAAATCCGGCAAATCATCCAATCTGGTATTCGGAATACCCATTGGAGTTACTCTGGTTGCGCATTTTTGTGTCGACATTTATTTACCTCGCTAAATGTGGCGTACTACTAATATTTATAAACAGTTTTTATATTTTTTGTGCACTGATTACTTATGTTTTTGCTGTGTTTTAATATGAATAAAGACATTTTTACCCATATCTAACCATTCTACTATCTTACCCGCTAAATCATGGTAGTCAAGAAAAACAGGGGCTTTTTAGATTTTTAGTGAAATATATTTTAACAATTGCGTTTTTTAAAAGACAAAATCACCCGAAATCGATGATATAATTGCGTTTGGCTGTCAACCCTGCCACAGGGTTATAAAATCATCAAAACATCACGGACAACTTTCGCGGCAACAGCCGTAGAAACCTCGCTTTTGTCATAATCCGGCGCCAATTCCACCACATCAGCACCCACAATATCAAATTTTGAAAAATATTTTAGCCATTCTCTAAGCTGGTGATAAGTAAAACCTCCTGCCTCCGGCGTACCGGTTCCGGACATAATTGACGGATCCAGAACGTCAAGGTCAATGGTCAAAAAGATTTTTTTATCCTTAAATCCGTCCAATCCGTCAAAAGAATCAATCAATGTTGAATATTTTTTCATCAAATCGAATTCTTCTTTTGTGCCGGAGCGGATTCCGATTTGTTTTATATTTTCAAAACCGGCAATTTCACCGATTCTTCTGATCACAGACGCGTGCGAATTTTTTTCGCCCAGATAATCATCCCTTAAATCAGTATGAGCATCAAAATGCACAACGCACAAATCCTTGAAACGCTTTTGACAAGCCTTAAATGCAGGCAAAGTAACAAGATGCTCTCCGCCTATACCTAAAAATTTCTTTCCGTCGGCATAAATTTCATCTACATTCTTTTCAATCAAATCTAAAGACGCCTGAGTGTTTCCAAGAGGAAATTCCAGCTCTCCCGCGTCAAAGAATTTTACGTCGTTCAAATCCTTGTCAAAATCCGGTGAATATTCCTCAAGCCCCCAGGAAGCCAACCTTATCCTTTCCGGCGCAAATCTGCTGCCCGGCCGATAAGAACAGGTGCCATCAAAAGGAAGTCCGACCATAACAATCTTAGCTTCATCATAAACGGACAGCGAACCCATCCAATCTTTGCTCAAAAAAGGTCCCGAAAGCATTAGCTTACCTTTTTAGAGTATAGGACAATCTTAATATTTCCGCCGAGAATATTTCTATCTCTCTCATAAGGGATAATTTCGAGCTTAGAAATATTTATCAGGTAAGGATAATTGTAAATGTCCTGAAAATACGATTTGAGCTGGGAATATGTACCATAAAGCTGCATGCTGATTTCACATACATTGTATTCTGACTGAACATTTTGGTAAACAATGTCTTCCGCTGGAGCCATGTTATATGCAATCGAATACAGTTTCAATTTGTTGTATTTTGCAGCCTGAATAACATCCTCAAACATCACCCCGAAAGAAGACATTGCGTCAGAAGAGGGTGTATCATTTTTATAAATAGGTTTTGTGATAGCACTTTCTTTTTGCACATGTGCAGCTTTGGCAGATTCCAAATCAGCAATTTGCTGTTTTATTTGAGCAATCTGTTCTTTTGAACTATTCAAATCCTTATAGGAATTATAAGTACCGGTAATCGACGGTATCAAAAGATACAGCCCGTATATTGCCGCACAAATTATTATTGCCAATCCAATTGTTAAATTCTTATTCACTTATTTATCCTTTTCACTATTTATTAAAATGAAGTTAAATCCTGTAATTTAGGTATTGAAAGACCGCCTTTTGCTTCAGGTTCGCCACCTTCACCATCCGGGTTTTCAAGCAATTTTGCTGCTTCTTCAGCTGCTTTTGCCAGCATTGCCGCATAAGCAGGGTTGGTTAGGCTGAAAGTATATTGAGCATTCGAATCTTTTTCGATATCAATAGCTCCACCCATATCGTCAACTTTCAGCTCGGAAAGTATAAGATCAGACCCGGGAACAAGAGCTTTTACGCTGCGGTAGAAAAGATACAAATCATTTACCGATACAGTCTGACCGCTGATTTTATATGCGTCATTACCCTCGCCAATAAAGGTGTTAATCCAGACTTTTGCAGGGATTTCCGCCCCTAGCGCAGAGAAATATAGAACTTTATTTTTAGTAGTTTTATCTATTTGCTTTGCAGCAGCATAAATATCTATCTTATTTTTATCTTTTTGGAGCTTGCTGAGCTGTTCGTTTAAAGTCGCTATTTCCTGCTCATTTTGCCCTTTCTGAGAAGCGAAAGTTGCACCGATACCGCTTACAACTTTTTGACCGGCAAAACAGAGTCCTCCGACAATAGCCGCAATAATAACTCCATAAATCAAAATCTGATCGCCGGACATCTCAATTTCTTTACCCATAAGCTCAAAAGTAACAGAATCAGGAGCAGCTTTCTTTTCTGATGAGAGGAAATTGAGCTGCAACGCCCAGTTTCTTGCTGTATAAATGGCAGCACCGATAGATTCAGGAGTAATTGCATTCTGATAGTTAGGCAGAATGTTGAGGTTCACATCCATAATGGGCTGTTTTGCGAATTTATTGCATTCAAGGAACACAACATTAGCTCTTTGTCCGCTCATATGCAGTGCAAGAGCTTCTGCGCTGACATCATTTGTTTCACTTATAATTAAAAGCTTTTCTGTAGGATATTTTGCAAGGATAGCCGAAGCAGCCTGTGAAATAGCAACATAAACTTCATCACCGTTAAAGGCTTTAATAGCCATCGGGTCTTCAAAATATTCAATAACATTATGTTCAAGCATTGAGAACACAGAATAGCTGTTCTGGGATATCAAAAGGATATTCCAGTTCGGATCGCCAGCAACAAGCCCTTTTGTTATTTCAGTAAACTCAAGAGCTTTTATAAGTGACGAATTTGTATTTTCAATAGCAAGAAGATTTGCTCCGAGCTCTTCAAAAACCTGTTTGATATTGTTTACCATAGTTTCTTGAACAGCAGAGAAGAGAATATATCTATTGTCCGATTTATTGTTAGCATTAACTTCTACCCAGCTGACAACAGGGGGATTTTTCTTAAATATGTAATTCTGCTCAACATCAGAAGTCAAAGCAGTAGTTACACCTTCGTCATCCAGCACCGTAGGCAGAAAAGTATGCCCGAAAAATACGTTAGGCAGGTTTACAACAACATTTGCCTTGGACGGAAGAATTTTTAATTCCTGAAATAACTCATTGAGAACAATTCTAAAGGAATTAAAATCCTCGATTTCTCTTGTTTGAGGATTGTATTCCAGAGGGCGGTTTGCATATTTCAAAACCTGGTGGCTCCCCGGATCGACAACAATCATTTCCAATCCGACGTTTTGAGAAATAGAAACGCCGACATTAACTTTGTTACTTAAAGAAAATTTTGCTAATAATTCGTTTAAAAAATCACTCATCTATAATTCCAAATCTTTCATTGCATACAATTCTATGATTGACATTATATTATAGTATAATAATCATGGCAATAATTTAATACTAACGGATGAGAAAATGGATATTAATAATTACATATACGGCAGAAACAGTGTCATAGAGGCACTTAATTCACAAAGTAACAGAATTAACAAAATATTAATTTCCCAAAATGTTTCAAAAGATACAAGAATTAATGAAATAATTAAGCTCGCAAAAGAAAAGGGCGTGATATTCCAATTTGTGCCAAAAGAAAAGTTCAAAGACCTTTCAAATATGCCTCATCAGGGGATTGCGGCGTATGTTTCTCCCGTAAAGTACCATGACCTTGATGAATTTCTCTCACAAAAAGACAATAATAATTATAAAAAACTTGTAATACTCGACGGGGTGGAAGATCCTCACAATTTCGGAGCAATTGCCCGAACAGCGCTCTGTGCAGGCTTTGATGGAATTATTATTCCCTCAAGACGAAACGCACAGGTAAACGCAACCGTCGAAAAAACATCGGCTGGAGCCATTAACCACATCCCCGTAATACAGGTTAATAGCCTTTCAAGCACAATCGCAAAGCTCAAAGATAACGACTACTGGATAATTGCCGCAGACGCAAAAGGAAAAGATAATTACTTTGACGTTGATTTCACGAACATGAACATTGCTCTGATTATGGGAGGAGAAGAAACAGGTGTTTCAAAGGGCAATATGAAGCAATCAGATTTCATAGTAAAAATTCCAATGTTAAGAAATTTTAACTCTTTAAACGTTTCAAACGCAGCAGCAGCAATAATCTATGAAATTGTTCGTCAAAATATAAAAAACAAGGTTTAGAATTATTAAAAAGTGGGCATTAATAAAATATAAGGATAGAATTTTATTAATAGCCCGAATCAGGAGATACGATGGTAAACAAGACTGACAAATTTGCTAACGAAGAAGCAGAAACAGTTGAAAATGAAGAGGTTTCGCTGGAGGATTTGAACCAGCCGTCCGATGATGAAGACCTGATCATGTCGGTAGAAGAACCCAAAACCGAAGAAAGCGCCAGCACAGTCAATGCTGACGATTCTGTTAAAATTTATCTTCAACAGATTGGCAAAATCCCGCTTTTGACGGCCGAAGAAGAGCTTCATGTAGCAAAAGAAATTAAAGATAACAACTCTGAATCAGCTAAAGAAACCCTTATTAATGCAAATCTGAGGCTTGTTGTCAGCATTGCAAAAAAATACATCGGACGCGGCTTATCGTTCCTTGATTTGATTCAGGAGGGCAACATGGGGCTTATGAAAGCCGCTGAAAAGTTTGATTACGAAAAGGGTTACAAGTTTTCAACCTATGCGACATGGTGGATTCAACAGTCCATTACCCGCGCAATCGCTGACAAGTCCAGAATAATCAGGCTTCCTGTCCATATGATTGAAACATTAAGTAAAATTAAGAAAGTTACCGTAGATTTAACAACAGAAACGGGAAAAATCCCCTCAAAAGAGGAAATCGCGTACAAAGTCGGCATTCCTGTCAACAAACTTTCCGCACTGATAAAAGCTGCTCAATCCACCATAAGTATTGAAACGCCCGCAACAGTCAAGGACGAATCCTCAAAACTGGGCGATTTTATTGTCGATGAGAGCACAATTTCACCTGACACGAAAGTAACTCAGGAAAATCTCTTTGATGACATAAGAAAAATGCTCAACCAGCTCAGTCCGAAAGAGCGTGATGTTCTAATTTTGAGATACGGGCTAAATGACGACGGAATGAGAAAAACCCTTGAAGAAATCGGCACCCGTTACGGTGTTTCGCGCGAAAGAATCCGCCAGATTGAAAATCGCGCTATCAGCAAGCTTAAAAAGTTATGCAAAAACAACAATCTTAATAAAAACTTAAAGAATTATTTTAATTAAAATAGTGTCAATGCGTAAAAATATTGATGTGTTCATTTTTCGACGCCTATGAGCGAAGCGAATCGAGCTAGAAAAATAAATACATCAATATTTTTGCTTTTGGAGCCCCCTGTGATTTTTGTATAAAAGAAAGAATTGCCCTCTAGCGGATATCCGCTAAACTAAGTATTTTAACTTTTCGATAAAATATGATATACTTATGAAAGAATTAGTTGTAATTATAGAAAGAGTTTATGCTGCAGTTAAAATATAATAAAGGATTTAGTACTACTGAAACATTGACAGTATTTGTCATCGTTATAATAATAGGTGCACTGATTATTTCCGGTCTTATCCACAATGCTCAAAGGCTCGAAACAGTCAGCCAGGTAAAAAAGGCATATAACACTTTCAACAAAGCTTACAATCTCGCAAAAATGCAAGAAGGCGGCCCTGAAAGCTGGGCAAGAACGAAATATCCGGTGATTGACTATTACAAAGTTCTTAAAAAATACGTAAGAATTACACACATGGATATCCCTGCGCATCTTTCCGGCTTGATTTATTACGGAATCGGCGGAGACCAGGAAGTTTACGTTTCCAGGAATGAAGCTGTTCTCGGACGCCTCGAAGACGGTTCTATTATCAGAATCGCAAACATAAATCCCCGCTGCAACTCCGTTCACGGCTCCTCTACCGCGCTTAGAAATGTATGCGGCGAATTGTTTATCCAAATCAGGGATATAAACGGAAATGTCACCTTAACAAATTCAATTCTCGGAAAAAATACCTTTGTATTCTATATTACAACCGAAGGCTTTGTCCCTGTAGGCTCAAAAGGCAGCAAAGAAGACGCACAATATATGTGCAGCAAGTCAAACAACCTCAAAACAGACAGCAGAAGCTGTACAGCCTGGGCTTTGCAAAAAGAAAATCTTGACTACCTTTCCCGCCAGATTAAATGGGACTAAAATAATCAGTTTTCACAGCTCATGTAACCGAGAATGCTGAACGCCGTAATCTTTTCGTCTGAAATGTTCAGCCATTCATATTTTGGACTGTCAACATTGCAACTGCATTCATCAAAATGATGACATATTGTTGCATCTTTGAGCGTCAAAATATGTTTAATCATCTCGTGTTTATCACGTACAAAGGTGCCATAAATCTTGAAAGTTTCGGTAAAAACAACGATTTCCGTAACTCCGCCCGTCATATCCGACACTTTGATGATTTTTTCAATAATATCTGACATAAAAACCTCCTTTTATTAATTTTTCTTAATTATAAAAGGAGGTTTTAGAAATTTTATCCGTAAAACGGCTAATTTTACGGAGTAAAATCCGATTCCGTACGGATTGCCCCTAATACAGCCCCTACGCAGCACTTCGCCCGAAGAAAAATCTTCTTTTAGTACTGACTGAGCTTGTTTTCGATAATTTCGACTTCATTTCCGTCAGGGTCTTTTATAAATGCTATTTTTAACCCTGTTCCCTCAAGCACAAAAGGCTCATACAAATAGCCATAACCCATTTTTTGGAGTTTTTGGGTAAATTCATCAAAGGACTCTGTTTCAAAAGCAAAATGCCCGAAAGCATCACCGTTTTTGTAACCATCTAGAGGCGTATCAAAGTTTTCGGTCAGCTCAATTTGCACATTGCCGTATCCGTCAGCAAGATAATGCAGCCTACAATCGTCCAAATCCATTGTTTTGACCTCTTTTAAGCCCAAAAGCTCGCCATAAAAACGCATTGATTCAGCATAATCTTTAACTCTTATCATTATATGAAGCAATCTCATGATTTTTCCTCCTAGTTTCCAATCGGGTTAATTATATCATATCATTGTAATTTTTGTTTTAACTGATATATTTAAGTAGGGTTAAATTTATGCAAAATATACTTTTTATAATCGACGAACTAGAACTGAAATACTTTGAATTTAACGATCTTGTGACCAATCACTGGCTCATCAAAGAATTTCTCGACAGGGGCTACAAGGTCTGTATTTCCACAAAAAACAGGCTATTAATTGAAAACGCAAAAGGAACAGCGCTGTATTTTGATTCTTTTGCAAAAAACGGCGATATTTTCTACGAAAAAATCGAGAAAAAAGGGCTGATTAACGATTTTGACGTTGTATTTTTCCGTCCTGACCCGCCAGTCGACGTAAATTACATAAATGCCTGCTACGTATTCGATTTCGTGGACAAGGAAAGAACCCTTGTAATAAATGACCCCTGTGCGGTGCGAAATTTCAATGAAAAACTCCATCTTAACTATTTTCCACAATATGCGCCCGAAAATATTGTAACCTCCTCAAAAGAAGAGATAAAAAGTTTTGTAAATAAGGTTCAAAATGCAATAATAAAGCCATTAAACAGATGTTTTGGCAGCGGAGTTTATTTTCTTCACGCAGGCGACCCTAATATTAACTCAATCATCGGCTCGCTCACAGAAGACGGAAAAACAGCGGTTATGGTACAAAAATACCTCGACAAAGCCATCCACGGCGACAAAAGAGTGTTGATTTTTAACGATTTTGTTTTCGACGAATGCGTAAGAAAACTTCCGGGCAAAGATGACTTTAAATTCAACACTCATTCGGACAAATTCTTTGAAAGAACCGAACTTACGCCAAAAGAAAAGGAAATGGCGCTTGATGTTGCCTCAAAACTCTCAAAAATGGGACTTTATATGGTCGGGCTGGACGTTATTGACGAAAAAATAATAGAAATTAACGTCACAAGCCCCTGCTATTTCATAAGAGAAATAAACCATCTCGACCGGACAAACTTCCAAAACACCCTGATGTCACAAATAATTAACTTTATCAACTCAAAAACGGCAAAACTTTATGCTAAAACAAATAGCTGATACCCGAAATATCAACGATTTAGCCATCCTCACCGAAATATTCCGCTCTGGCTGCAAAACCGGCGAAAAAACAGGAATTGAGTTTGAAAAAATCGGCGTTTATTCTGACAGCCTTAAAGCCGTCAGGTATCCTGATATTGCGCGTTTTCTCCAGACTTATAAGAACGGAAACTGGAGCGGAGTTTATGAGGGGAACAATATTATCGGGCTGAAAAACGAAACAGGAACGATTTCGCTCGAACCCGGTTCACAGCTTGAAATAAGCCTGAACCCGCTTGATACTATCGCGGAAATTGAAAACAAAATCACAGAATATAACAAAATAACAGCCCAAATTGCCCAAAAAATGGGAATAATCTGGCTGGGCTACGGAATTCAGCCGCTTTCAACAAACAAAAATATCAAAATCATCCCCAAAAAACGCTACGAATACATGACCCGTTACCTGCCAACAGTGGCAAAAAAGCCGCTCGTAATGATGCGCGAAACCTCGGGCATTCAGACGGGGATTGATTATAAAAGCGAACAAGATGCAATGAAAAAACTGTCGCTTGCACTGAAACTTTCACCCATAATCAGCGCTGCATTTGCAAATTCCCCCGTTCGTAACGGAAAACTGACCGGCTACAAATCATACAGGGCATTCAGCTGGCTGCATACAGACAATGACCGCTGCGGCCTCGTAAGCTCAAAGCTTTTTGAGCGCGATTTTGAGTTTACATTTGAAGATTATGCAAAAATTTTGCTCAATGTGCCGATGATTTTCATTGAAAGAAAAGGAATTGGCGCAATTCCGGTCAAGAATCTTACCTTTTCACAGTTTCTAAGAGAGGGTTATGAGTGTTTCACTGCCCAAATCGAAGACTGGGAGCTCCATTTGAGCCTTTATTTTCCTGATGTAAGGCTAAAAAGCTATCTGGAAATCAGAAACCACGATAACCAGCGTTCTGAGCTAATCCCCGCGGTTCCTGCATTCTGGAAAGGGCTTTTATACTCCGAAGACGCTGCAAATGAGGCGATTGAACTGTTGAAACCGTTTTCGTACATAGATTTTGAATACATCAGGCGAAAAACCCCGAAATGCGGACTTTCAATTAACGTCAAGGGTTTCAGACTCGCACAAATCGCCACAGAAGCACTCAAAATCTCTCACCGCGCACTCAAAAAAGCAGGAATTGGCGAAGAAAAATACCTTGAACCACTTCTGGAGCTGACAAAAGAGGGCAAAACACCCGCTGATATAATTATTAACAAATGGGAAAACGGTTGGAATAAGGAATTGCAAAAACTTATCGAATATTCAACGCTGCGATAGCATTCAACATTGTAACCTTGAAATTGTTTCATGGGCTAACAAGTTGTGTCATGAAACATACTTTTACAAATTCTTGTATATTACGTTAACAAAACTAAACTTGTAAATCCATCCTTTTTTGCTTAAAATTAGGATTGTATGGGATTAAAAAGGAAGATTTATGTATAACGTTGCTATAATCGGTGCCGGCCCCGCCGGAATTTTTGCCGCTCTTGAAATTACAAAACTCAGACCTGACTGGAAAGTCGTAATCGTTGAAAAAGGCTTGAGAATTGAGCAGAGAAAATGCTTTTTAAGAGAAGGCTTTGAAAAATGCCCGAACTGCAAAAAATGCGGACTTTTATGCGGATGGGGCGGTGCAGGCGCGTTTTCTGACGGAAAATTAACGCTCACACCCGATGTTGGCGGCCATTTGACCGATTATCTCCCCAGAACTAAAGTTGAAGAACTCATAAAATATACGGACGATTTATATTTGAAATTCGGCGCAACAGACGAAGTTTTCGGCACAAATCGCGATGATTTTGCGGATATTGAACGCGCAGCAACGCTTGCAGAACTAAAACTCGTACATTCGCCCGTACGCCACCTTGGCACGGAAAGAAGCCTCGGCGTTTTGAAAAATATGCAGGATTATCTGGATGAAAGAGTCACAATCCTCAACAACAAAGTCGCTGACAGCCTTATTGTCCAAAATGAACAGGTAAAAGGCTTTGTCACGCAGGACGGCGAAAAGATTCTCGCAGAATATCTTATTATCGCACCAGGACGTGAGGGCGCAGACTGGCTCACCAAGGAATTTGCAAAGAATAAAATCGGAATGATTAACAACGCGGTTGATGTAGGGGTTCGTGTTGAGCTTCCGGCACCTGTGTTCCAGCCGATTACGGACAAATTGTACGAATCAAAGCTAATTTACCACTCTCCGACCTTCGGCGACGAGGTCAGAACTTTCTGCATGAACCCGTACGGTGAGGTTGTTGCAGAAAATTACAGCGGAATCGCAACAGTAAACGGCCACAGCTACGCAAACAAAAGAACAGCGAACACAAACTTCGCGCTTCTGGTAAGTGAAAAGTTCACAGAGCCGTTTAAAGAGCCGATTGCATACGGACAGCACGTCGCAAGGCTCGCAAACATGCTTTCGGGCGGAATTCTGGTGCAAAGATTCGGCGATTTGCTTGATGGACGCCGCTCAACCCCTGAAAGAATCAAAAGCAGCATAATCACCCCCACGCTCCAGTGCGCAACGCCGGGTGATTTGAGCCTTGTTCTCCCTTATCGTCAAATGACCGCAATTATTGAAATGCTTCAGGCTCTGGACAAAATCGCGCCGGGTGTGGCCTCAAGATACACTCTTTTGTATGGAATTGAGGTAAAATTCTACTCCGGACGCGTAAAACTCACAAAAGAGCTCGAAACCGAGCAGGTCAAAAACCTTTTCACAATCGGCGACGGCGCAGGCGTAACCAGAGGGCTGATTCAGGCATCAGCATCGGGCGTTCAGGTTGCACGAACGATTTGCGACAGATAATCGGGCATATCAGGCAATTTTTTAATGCAAAATATCGGACATATTTGCCCTGACAGCACGATTAATTTTCAATCCACAAAAACAGCGGAAGAATACGCAAAAAACGTCGTAGTAAAAGCTGCACGGCCAAAAATCCTTATGAAAAATCCCGAGGCAGCAAAAATATACACCGAGCAAAATCTAAATCTATACAACAAACTGCTTCAAGAATCCATTAGTGAAGCAGTAGCAAAAAATTGCATGAATTCTGGGTAAAATCAGCACGGAGTCTGGGCGTAGATTACTCTACGAATTTCAGCAATCTTACATAAATATGTTTATCGTCATATAACTATATCAAATCACTGCAAGGCAAAGATTTTATATATTTTTCCATGAATTGCCAGTCAGGTTCGTACTGCCCCTGCGAATTTTTGATTGCAGGAAGCTTTATATATTGTTTTTCAAAATGTTTTAAACGATACTGCCGCCCGTAATCAAAATGGCATGTTAATTTTTTCAAAACTGTAGCGATAAATAACGCACTATATCTGTTAAAGTCAGCAGAAACAGGCTTAATCGCAATAATATTGTCATCACAGAAGAATTTATTTTCTTCATAAAAAACATTTCCGAACATATCAAGCGTTATCCGGTTTTCAAACAAATCCATCCTCTCATCATGGGCGATATAACCGGCAACTCCGCCGTTTTTGAAACCCGCCGTAACAAGAGGAATTGAGCCATCGATTCGTTCTGCTTTTACAAGCCTGGTTCCTCTTTTATAATCAAATATTTTCGTGAGTTTGAACTCTTTCCACTCTATATTTCCATAATCCAAACATATATTTTCGCATTTGCCGGATAATTGCCTGATTTGTTGCGTAAATTCATCCCCGTAATAATTCAACAACAATTCAATCATTGAAATTTCATCAATATCTCTGTCCAGAAGCTCCTGACCCTCTTTTGCTTTAAAAACAAGATAATGCCTTATTGTATCAATAAAATCTTTTTCACATAAAGTTGAATAATCCGTCTTTGCATAGGCATATATTATCCATTCATCATTTTTTTTGATATGACGTTTAAGAGCGTTCTTATTCTCATCTGCCGGTGAAAAAGTCTTATAAGTTTTCAAAAAGCTCCTTTTTATATCTAACCACCTGTTATAAACATCCGAACGACCCTTATTTTTTGAAAGAACAAAGCCATCATCCGCCAAATCCATAAAGAGCACTTCATCATTTTCATAATCAAAAGCACGATGAGTTTCAAAAACAGCAATTGCCGTGTGTGCAGCTGCATTGGGTTGAAATAAATCGACAGGCATATTTATAACAGATTTCAAAGTATGTTTTTTAAGGATATTTTCTCGAAGCTTTTCATCCTTAAAATAAACACTCAAAGGCGCAATAATTATTCCGTAACGTGAACAATTGTCCAGAAGTTTAATTAAAAAAGTAATTTCTTTAGGTGTCGGATCCTCTTTGTTTTCTTTACCGCTATACGGTGGGTTAATAAACCCTACACTTGCCCCAAAATCTCTCAAAATTTCATCAGTGCGCTCATCATTTATTGAATCATAGTTAAAAATTGAAGATTTTCCATCTCCGCGAAACAACATATTGGAAATAGCGCAAATATACATCGTTGGATTTATTTCAAAACCGAGAAGCTGCTGCTCTATAACCTTTTTTATTGAGTCTTGTTTGTCAGACCTGCCGCTTTTGGATATCTTATTAATTATCGCATTCATCCCGGCAATCAAAAAAGCGCCCGTTCCGCAGCACAAATCAACTATTTTGTCATTTTCTTTTAAATCAATAAGCTCCGTAAACAAGGTTGTAATATGCCTCGGGGTTAAAACAATGCCCTTTTTTACGTTAGAAACGCCTGCATATTTTAAAAATTCTTCATAAAATTTGCCGATAATGTCATAATTTGATGTCGACGCAAAACCATTATTGAACAAAGGTATTACAGATGTCTGAAGTTCGTCAAGTATTTGTTTTAAAATATCACTATTGTTCAAAACGGTATCAGTTCTTAAAAAAGCAAGCTCAGTTTCCAGAACATCCAGCTTTTCAGCCGGAACCCCCTCTTTTTTCAAAATTTTTACGGCAGTAGTCAATAAATTACTTACCAGCGTGTCCGGTGAATAAGTTTTATAATGCTCGGGAAAATCATTATTGCACTTGCCCTTATGCAAACAAATCATAAGCGCAGATAGAAGCACCGGTCTTTTTTGAGAATCAATTGAACGCAGCAACTGATTTATCTTTTTACTTGCATTGCTAACCGACGCAATTGCTTTTTCTTCATCCAACGTATTAAATATTGCCAGAAACTGCGGCTCTGTCATAAAATTTGTAACCTGAGCCATTGAAATAATGCAATCTTTATCATAATCAATATTAAAACAATTGAATTTGTGCAAATATTCTTGTGACAAATCACCGCTAACAGCAATCCCGAGAATTTTCCAGTTATCAAAATACCCCCGCAGCCCGGATGGCAGATTTTGGTTCAAAAAGCGTGACAAATACCATCTAACTCCGCTAACAGCGCCTTTGGTTATATCAGGAACATCATGATCTTTTATATGCGGTTTTTCCTCAACAAGTATCAATAATTTTTCTGATTCATTGAGATAAATCCGGTCAGGAAAACCCGGTTTATTATTTTGACATTTAGAGGCATGAGAAAGAACTTTTTTGATTGCATCCGGAAAATTCGAACGGGCAGAAGACCAATCAGCCACCAAATAACCTAATTCCTGCAGTCTTCTATCCACAGATGGCGTAACGTCAAAATCAAGCCTTGGCATTTTGTCTCCCTCATGTGTCTATAGTTATAAGTTTACAAAAATAACACAAATATGGCAAATTATTTAAACAACGCTGACACAACGGCCTATGAAGCCTTAAAATCCTTGCCACCAACGATTTTCAACCGTCTTTGAGCGCCCTCGCCCACACTTTCTGAGGACAAATTGTGCTGTTCAACAAGCTCATGCTGCATTTTGCGAATCTGCGGGTTCTGAGGTGAAAGCTCAACATCAGTTTCACCATCCAAAACCTTTTGAATCGCCTCTTTTGTTTCATCCAGCGCACGTTCTTCCTCATCAATATATCCAGACGGCATTTCTTCATCGCCATCAGCTAACCCGAGCGCCTGTTTCAGGACTTTTTGCACCTGCGAGGTAGAATTTGAGCGCACATAATAAATCGGCAGCCTGTATTCATTTGCAATGCTCAAAATCTTGTTTCCGCCCTTTGCAAAGTTTTTGTGGCAAATAATTATGTCCGCATCATCAATATTTTTGGTCAATTCCGTATTCAAATTCAATCGCTCAATCGCTTTTTCAACAATTGTGCGACTGACCGCATAAATATAGATTTTTTTGAAGTTTTTGACCTGATTTACATACTGCTGGCGTGAAAAGCTGAATTTGAGGCTGTCATTTGCCATATTTATCTTTTCATCAAGCTTGTTTATCGTATCTACAAGCTTCGCCCCCTCAGAAACCCTATCCGTAACTGACTGGTCAACCTTTCTGATAACCGGTTTAATCGGCCAGCCTCTCAGAATGCAATCCACCGCCTCTGACGTGTTCGGATAAACAGCAAGCGTGTTTCTGTCGATGATTTCAATTACAATATCAAAAGTAGGCTGCTTTTCACGCTCAAGAACCGTTTTCTGGCAGGCTCTGCGCTTTGCCTCGTCATCTCCGAGGGTAACGGACTGAATTCCGCCGACCAAATCAGACAAAACAGGGTTTTTTATAAGATTTTCGAGCGAATTTCCATGCGCCGTGGCAATAAGCATTACGCCGCGCTCCGCAATTGTCCTCGCTGCCTGCGCTTCTGCTTCGGTGCCGATTTCATCGACGACAATTACCTCGGGCGTGTGGTTTTCGACCGCCTCAATCATAATATCTTTCTGGTGTTCGGGCTGTGTAACCTGCATTCTGCGGGCATGCCCGATAGCAGGGTGTGGAGTGTCGCCGTCGCCGGCAATTTCGTTCGAAGTATCAACAACTACGACCCTTTTGTGAAGTTCATCCGCAACAAGGCGTGAAATTTCTCTTAATTTTGTTGTTTTGCCTACACCCGGACGCCCTAAGAACAAAATACTTTTATTTTGTGTGACGAAATCCTTGATACAGGCGATGGTTCCAGTAACTACTCTCCCTATTCTGCACGTAAGACCTACGATTTTGCCCTGACGATTTCTGATGGCGCTGATTCTGTGGAGTGTGCCGGGGATTCCCGAGCGGTTGTCGTTTGTGAACTCCTGAACCCTGTCTGTAACGTACTTTATGTCCTCATCGACAATATTATCCTCGCCCAGATAATCAATGTTACCGTCCGAATGCCGAATTTCAGGCTGACGCCCCAAATCCAATACAAGTTCGATTACATCCGACAGCGCTTCCGCGTCTAAATATTTCGTAATCTTTGGTGGTAGAATCTCAATTAACCTATCCAGGTCACTGTGAAATTGTACGTTGCTCATATTATCCTTTCAATCGGCTGAAAACAGGGTTCGGCGCTATTGACATCTCCTTATCTAATGTACCTTACATGCTTATTATAACATTTTTTTGAAACAGGGGCATTAATATTACTACTACTTTTGTAGCAAATTTACATATCTTTATAAAAACAATCATAGCACCGCAAATTGTAAACATTTATTACTTTTTACTCCAAAACATTAAAGAAATCACTCCCTCCTGCCGATATTATACTTGTAGGTAAATGTTAAGGAGAAAACCATGGGATACGCATATTGGCCCGGTGCCTATACATTCAAAGATAAGTTAGGAATCCTGCTTCAGTACCTGAAAGATGAAATCGATTCCATTCTCAAAAAGATTAACAGCGAAAATTAAAAAAATCCCCTCAAAATCGAGGGGATTTTAGTTAAAAAGGCGCATGCCGCATCAGAGATGACAATAAAATTACGTATCATCGCCAATATTGCTAATGGGAACAGAAAGCAGCGAAAGGATAATCGAGCCGAACAATGCGCTCCAGAAACCATCCACGCTAAACCCGGGCGCAGCCCATCCGGCGAGCATAAGAAGCAGGGCATTCACTACGAGCGTAAAAAGCCCCAGCGTAAGGAAGTTTATCGGCAGAGTTATAAACATCAAAACCGGTTTTATGAAAGTATTTATCAAACCGATAATAATACTGACCAAAAGCGCTGCCCAGAAGCTGCTTACGCTGATTCCCGGGATAATCCATGCCACAAAAACAATCGCCAGTGAAAACAAAATCCATCTTACTAATAAATTCATACAAAAATCTCCTTTTGTTCTGATTTTGTACGAATTTTTCGCTGATTAAATTGCACGGTCGAGGAATTTCAGGTTAGTAATAAAAAGTTTGTATAAGAATACCTGAAATAATACTTATAAGAAGAAGAATTCCGGTAATTTTCAGGCTGTCTTTAAAAGAGGAGTTCTTTTTGTACAAAACAAGGAGCCCGAGGCCGGCGCCGGAGCACAAACCAGCGATTGCAGAGCCAAAGCCGATAGCACCTTTCATTAACATCAATGTAATGGCAATAGAAACCGCGCAGTTCGGTATCAAGCCGAAAAGCGCAGTTATAACAGGCTGAAAAATGCTGTCAGAAAGGAAATAATGACCCAGATTTTCCTCACCGCCAGCTCTAAAAACGCCATAGTTAATCAAAAGCGTAATTATAAGAACAAAAATAAACACATTCAAAGTATGCATAACCGGATGAAGCAGGATATCACGTTTTCTCGGACGCCCGACTTCGTGATTGCAGCAGCCATAGCCATGTTCGTCCTCTGGGGCGTCTTGCAGCGTTTTGGGCAGAGTTTTATCATTTTTTAAGAAAAAATCAACAGAATAACCCGCAATCAGCGCGATAGCAATCTTTGTAAACACAAGAGGAAGCACTAACGAAAGTTTTTCCGGCTCGCTCAACAGCACCGGCAGCGCCTCATCGGAGGTAGCCAGATAAACTGCCAGCAAAGTGCCACGGGTAATGAGTTTTTTTGTATAAAGTGTACTTGCAATAATAGAAAATCCGCACTGCGGCACAGATGCAGCCAGAGCGCCCAGAATCGGCCCTGATTTTTTCGAGGCGCTCACGATTTTGTACATTTTTCCCGAATAATAAAACTCGATTAATTCAATAACCAGAAAAACAACAAACAAAAATCCAAGCATATGAATGCTGTCCAAAACAGCGTCCAGCACCCAATCAGACAGGGGCATTTTTTCAACAAACCCGTCAACCGGCGAAAAAAGCCAATCATTAAACTTTACAAAGTATTCCAACAGCTTTATGAAAAATTCCTGCATTGCAAATATCCTTTTTTATTGATTATACTACCTTAAACCTCTTCATTGACAACATCTTCGCATGCGGATTCGTCCGCAGGAACCTTATTGTCCTTATATTTGAGGTATAAAAAGATATCAATTAGCAAAAAGGCCGTATTCAACAAATAAAGCCAGAAAACCCAGTCCATATTCTCCAAAACCTTATGTACAATCCCGCATGCATAACCGAGAAGAATCAAAAGTGAAAATTTGAGGCTTTTTCCGTGCACGCATTTGCATTTATAAGTTTTGAGCGCCGCAATCGGCCAGCTTGCTCCAAAACACACCATCATGCCCGCTTCAAAAATACTCATTTTTCCCCTCCTGTGTAATTTTATTTTTTAATATAATTTTACCTCCTGAAACTCATATTAAAAGAAATTTTTCGCTTTCTGTCACCGCCGAAAGCATAACAAAGAAGAAAACCATATACTTTCTGACCGGACAAAACAGCCAACAGAAAGTCTGATGACAAAAAACAAACATTATTCTTTCGACGAATAATTTTCCTATTTCATTTTGATATCATTCAAATACAAATGAAAATATAACATAAGATTTAGGAAATTAAGGCAATGATGATTTGTACACGAATTTTCAACACAATGTTTATAAAAAGGTTATCAGCAATTTTTATGATAATACTGCTAGGAATGCCTTCCTTTGCTGTTCCATGCCAGTGTGCAGAGTGCAGAGAAGAAATTCTTTGCGAACAATATCTTTTTCCAGAAAAAGATGCACCCTGCAATAAAGTTATAATAACAAATCTGAGAAACATAATCTGTAAAGGAAATGTTTTCAAAATAGTTTTTGATTGCAAATTCTGGTCTGACAAGCAAAAAGCAGGCGACAGGGTGAATTTTACAGTTCCTGAAGCAATTTACACGCAGGAGGGAACATTATTGATTCCGGCTTGCTCAAAAATAGTGGCAACAGTCATAAAAATAGAAAAACAGCGCAAATTTAACAAAAACGCAAGAGTTCACCTGAAATTTGAATGCCTTGTGCTTCCGGACGGCTCTGCAATTGCAATGAGTGCAAAACCTTTCACAAAAGACGGAACCCTGAAGGAAGGCCCCTGGATGACCGCAGGTAAACTCACCGCCTCTACATTAGGACTGGGTATTGCAGGCGCGGGAGCCGGTGTGGGATTTGCTTTCATCCCAAATCCCGCAAAAATCGGAACAGGACTGGCCATAGGCATTCCTGTTGGTTGCACGGTCGGATTAATAACAGGATTGCTTACTCCGGGGTTAAAATACCATGCAAAAGCCGGTGAAGCCATTAAAATAATACTTTGCGACGATTTATGTATAAAAAAAATGGAATGCAGCCAATAAAATATGGCAAAAAAAGTTTTTTACGGGACTTAAATCAAACAAAAAATACATTTTAACAAAGAAAAACTCCCGAAAATATGAAAATCCTGCCCGCAACACGCAATTTTACCGTCACACAACACCGCCCGATTATAAAAAGCACAAGAAACCCGCTTGAGCTTTACAAAATGATGGAAATGTACACGACTGAACGCAAAGAAAGGTTTCCTTACCTGAAAATATTTTTGAACTGCATTGATTCAATGGTTTTCAACTGCAAAA
>OGOC01000238.1_pt1 | contig 57766 bp, 47 predicted proteins | sample 1552561 | NCBI WGS metagenome assembly OGOC01 (sample SAMEA2580148, study PRJEB22360) | human gut metagenome | biome: human gut; feature: human-associated habitat; material: faeces | place: Denmark | collected 2008/2010
ACATCGGACTCCTCGAAAGAAACCAGAAGTGTCTTTATCGGAGCTAAAGTCACTCTTACTCAGAAGGAGCATATAAAATCACTGGCCGGACAATGCGGCATGACTGTAAGTGACTACATATTATCGCGTGCGTATAACTTCAAGCCAAAAGCAAGGCTTACGAAAGAAGAAGCTGCTCTGTTGCAGAATCTGGACGATTGTCGGTCAGACCTCATAAAATACACATCCGCCCTACACGGAATGTCCACAAAGCAGCGCATGGCAATGTTCAATCAGATTCCGTTCATGGTCGGCTGGCTCAAGGAGCTTGGCAATGTGGCCGAAAGCGTTTGCCAGTTTCTGAATGCCGTAAAAGAGCATAACAAAATTCCGTCTAACGCTAAACATGAAGAAGAATGATTGCAAAAGCCAAAGCCATATCGCACGGCATAAACGCCATCCGTTACATTACCGGCGAATCACAGAACAAGAAACATCCGGAGAAAATCTATCGGGTATTGGACAATCTGCTACCCTCTGAACCGGACGCAATGGGGATATGGAACTCCATGCAGTTGACCTTATACCAACATCGACCAATAAAGAATTCCGTAATCAGAATCGAGTTGAGTCCGTCGTCTGAACATACCCGATTTTTCGACATTGAGGACTGGCAAAAACTCTGGCACGACTTCGCCGAGGAGTTCGACAAACAAGTGATTACCGGCAAAGACGAAAAAGTTCGTTCCCGTCCGACCAATTTGGCTGGCAGCAAGTACACGGTTTGGCTTCATACGGAATCCAAAGGCGAAGTTCCACACCTTCATGCTGCGGTTTGCCGTTTGGATGAAGATGGCAATATCAATAATGACCACAACATTCATCTTCGTGCGCAACGTGCCGCCGAACGGGTGGCAAAGAAACGAGGCTGGACAACAGCAGTGCAAGTCAGGAATTCCAATATTCACCAAGTGAATCGTGACTGCATGGATACACTGAAATCAATGCAATCATGGTCATGGGAAGAGTACAAAAATACTCTTATACGGAAAGGGTATACAGTACATGAAAGAGAAGATAAGAAAGGTATTCTTCATGGTTATGCGCTTGTGAATGGGAACACCAAATACAAGGCTTCCGAATTGGGAGTCGGCAGGAATCTGATGATCTCGAAACTTCCTGCGACATGGAGGAAACTGCACCATCAGCCTGCTACTGTCATTAAGAGCAATACTCCCAAAGTCATCCTGCAGCCAGCAGAGCATAAAGCGGTTCCTATTGACTATACCCAAAATCGCACTAACCGTTCGGATATTATTCCCTATACCCTTACCCATGAAGGCAAGGAACACCGATTCTATATTCCGGAAAAAGTGCTCGACTGTTTCAATGACGAGTTTGATTACAGGTTCGTTTCCAACTGTCAGGAGTTTACCGATATGGCTGTGGCTATTTTTGTCGGACTGCTCGAAACGCCGAATATAACAACTGGTGGAGGTGGCGGAGGTTCGCAAAGCGACCTTCCGTGGAGAGACAAGGACGAGAACGATTTACAATGGGCTCGCAGATGCGCTCGTGCTGCCAGTCGTTCGTTAGGGAAGAAACCGAAAACAGGACTAAAACGATAAGCCTATGAAGCCAAACATGAAAAAGAAATTCGATTTTTCCGCAGAAATGAATGATACAGAATCCATAAAAATCACTCCCAAGAATGAATATCTGGAAGAAGAGAAGCGACTACTTGATGTGAACGCCAAAGAACTTGCCAACCTGAATGACAACGTTCATTACATGATTACAAATCTGAAAAATTTACTTAAATTTCTACGGGAGTATAAGTTAACTATTGCCCAAAGTACGCAGGAGCAAGCCGAAAAATTCGGGCAATCTGTCCTCGATAAGTTTCTTCATCAAATTCAAATCAAATGTAATGAAACTGAGCGGAAAATCCGCAAGGCAGACAACTATATTCTCATACCACATTCGGTATTCTATATTCTGATGATCATTCTGGTTGCCCTCTCTTCTTTTTTCGCCAGCATCATAGTAGCTAATACAGAAGTTTTGCACTCCGCATTGATTTGGAAAGTTGCTATTTGCTGTATTCTTATGGCCGTTTTGGGGATTGGTATAACTGTAGTTATACAGAAGTTTTTAAATAAGAAGTAAATAAAACGAAAAGTCTCAACTGGATAGAATTGCTATCGTTGAGACTTTATTCTAATATGCCTATATTATTGAAACTTTATTACAGGAACTACTTTTTCACCAAGTTTGGTCTCATAACGAAATGTTCCTATTTGCATAGCCTTTTTACCTTTAGGTACTTCAATTACCTGATCATCATAAAACAGATTTTGGCCATCTGTCACAATATAGACGACCGGTCCAGTAAATAATGAAGTTGAATACCCTTTCTTCTCGCAATTAGCCAAAGCACCATCCCCAAGAACCTGAAAAACTTCAAATTTTGTTGCGGTAGTAAATACCGTCTGTTGCTCAGCAATCGTAATATCCGATTCGTTAGTATTTGAATTAGTAATACCTATAACAAAAAGTACTGCAATTGTTAATACACACCCAGTAACAACTCCCAAGAAGAATATCAAACCCTTTCTCATAAGTAATATTTTTAATAACATTCAAATATACAACATAATTCTGAATCACAGAACAATTGAGAGCGAAGAAATTACAGCATTAATTCCCTCGCTCAATACATAACTTTATTTCCCCAGCGACTTGAAAACCTTGGCTATGCAACGCTTTTTCTGCTCCATATTGGGGTGTACATATAAGTCCAGCGTAGTTGAAATGTTAGAATGTCCCAGTAATACACTAACGGTCTTATAGTCACAACCGACTTCTATACAGCGAGTCGCAAAACTATGACGGAGTCCATGATACTTCAGCTTGGGAATATCAAGTTTCTCCATAAGCCTTTTATAGTAGTTTCTGTACGTGCGTGGTTCTGTTGGACGCTCGTCATTGGTAAGGATATAATAGTCATCGTTAACTACTTTTTTCAAAGGCTTTAACATTCCAAGCAACTCTTTGTTCATCGGTATCTCTCGGCTGGAGTTTTTTGTCTTTGGCGTGTTGATGACCAGCTCTGTATGTTTTCTTTCCCCTTCTATGAGATAGATGCGTTCTATCGTCCGATTAACGGTTAGGATTCCATCGAAGACATTGATGTCGCTCCATTTCAAGGCACAGATTTCCCCTATACGCAGACCGGTACTAAGGCTGATATAGATACCAAGTCCCGGAAAAGAAAAATGGTTCTGAATATAATTCAGAATTTTTTTGTGATTTGCCACCGATAAGACTTCCAACTTTTTACCAGCAACGTCTGTTGGGTACTTAATATCCCATTCATAATAGTTCATCCATTCGTTCTTCACCCCGAATTTCATAACCATCTTCAGGACAATAAGAATGTCCTTAACAGACTTCACGCTCAATCCGCCTTCCAACTTTTCAAGCACAAAGCCTTGTACATCATTTTCATGAAGTTCGTTACTCTCACCAAACTTTGGCAAGATGTGATTTTCAAGAATCAACATGTAGGCTGCCAATGTCGATTGTTTCACATACGGTCGCTTGTCTTCTCGCCATGCATCCGAAATTTCTCTAATGGTTTTCTGAATCATAATCTTGATTTTAATTGGTTCTAATAATTAGAGAAATATAATAGGTAATGTTCCCCCTTTGAGATTCCCGGAGTTTAGTGGAGAGTGGAAAAAGTGCACCATAAATGATTTAGCAACAGTGGTTGGAGGTGGCACACCTGATACTACAGTGAAATCATATTGGGGTGGAGATATACAATGGTTTACTCCAAGTGAAATCGGTAAAAATAAATATGTAGACTTTAGCCTTAGAACTATTACAAGAGATGGTTTAGATAATTCAAGTGCAAAGCTATTACCATTACACACTATATTATTAAGTTCTCGTGCCACGGTAGGAGAATGTTCTATTGCATCAAATGAATGTACTACAAATCAAGGTTTTCAATCTCTTATTGCGAAACAATGTAATATTGATTTTCTATACTACTTGATTCAAACTAAGAAAAAAGATTTGATTAGAAATGCTTGTGGATCAACATTCTTAGAAATCTCAGCAAATGAAATTCGCAAGATTAAAGTTGCTGTTCCTGTACAAAACGAACAGGAACAAATTGCGAAGCTCTTATCTTTAGTTGATGAGCGTATTGCAACCCAAAACAAAATCATTGAGGATTTAAAGAAGTTAAAGTCTGCGATTATTGATTATGCAATAAATTCTCTTGATATTGATACCGTCAAGTTTGGTTCTTTATATAAGACTGCTGGTGAAGGCGGAACACCGTCAACTTCAAATGGTGATTTCTACAATAATGGACAAATTCCATTTATTAAGATAGATGACTTAAAACAGAAATATCTAACTGAAAATAAGGATTTCATTACGGAATTGGGGCTACAAAAGTCATCGGCGTGGCTTGTGCCTACAAATTCCATATTATTCTCTAACGGCGCAACCATTGGAGAGATTTCTATCACAACATATCCTGTATGCACAAAGCAAGGTATATTAGGCATTGTCCCTAAATCACACATAGACGTGGATTACTTGTACTATTTCATGTCGTCAGCTTACTTCCGTAAAGAGGTTTGTCGTATAGTAACAGAAGGAACAATGAAGACTGTTTACTTGAAAGACATAAATAATATTCCCTGTCCAATACCGACAAAAGAGACTCAGCAGGAAATAGCAAAAATGCCGTCATTGCTAAATTCTAGGGTAGAGTTAGAACAGAATATTTTGGATATGCTAAATGACCAAAAACGATATTTGCTCAGCCGTATTTTTATATAAACATTTGTTTAAGCAAGTAGGATTTTTGGCAAGCCAATGATTTTAAAAATTTGTCCTCAACGGCAATCTTCTCATCCAATGATACCAAGCATAAAGCCATTTTATGTTGTTCTTCTAACCAAGGCAATAATAGTTTGGCTTTTTCTATATCCTTGTAATGCAAATGGATTATGGTACTTCCCTTTGCATATTTGGCAAACTGCTTTTTTGCAATGTAATTGAAATAATAACTAAGATATTGAGCATTAAAGTTAGAATCAATATGTATTCCAAACATATCACCTCCCAATATCACATTATCAACATTGATGGCAGATGGAGCGATTAAGGACACGGCATCAACTGTTGTTGAAGAAGGGAACAGCAAATCTCCTTTCTTGCTCAAAGTCATACCATCAGATTTATTAGTATGACTTTCCACATGGTTTATAATTGCTCCATAAGTTGTAAAAAGCTCACCATAGATAATGCAGGGCGTTCCTGTTACAGATAAATCTTCCTTTGACAGATTCCCTACACAGAATGGTGTTCCTAAATCAGCAACGCAAATACTTAGCTTTTTGGCTTGCTTATAATGTTCTTCAATAATCGCAGACCTACAAAACTCCTAATCCTTAATCAAGGGAATTATACAGAATATAACACTCCATAATAAGCCCAATATACGCATATATGAATGTTTGGAATGTTGTTCCTCAACTTTGCAAGAAAGCGAAGTTTTGGAATCAGGTTATTATCCTGTGTATGGTGCTAATGGAATTGTTGGCTACCTTGACAATTATAATACTCAAAGTGAAGCTATTTATATTATCAAAGATGGTTCGGGAGTGGGAACTGTTTCTTATGTTCCCGGCAAGTGTTCTGCAACAGGAACATTGAGTATCTTGCAAGCTAAAGAAGGCTATTCACTTCCGTACCTTTATTATTTGTTGAAGGTGTTCAGCTTTGAACCATATAAAACAGGTATGGCAATACCTCACATATATTTCAAAGATTATGGTAAAGCCAAAATCTTTTGTCCATCATACTCGGAGCAACTTAGATACGCCAAACTGTTATCTGTAATAGATGACAACCTATTGGCAGAACAGAATATTCTAACAAACTTTGGTTTGCAGAAACAATACTTGCTCCATCATATGTTTATATGAACATTTGGCGAAGCAGATACTGCTTTTGCCATAGGAACTTTTTTATAACGTTGTTTTCTACATCTAATTTCTGTTCTAAAACAGAAAGAAACGAAGATACACTATGCTGTATTTCCGGAAGAGGTATCACTACTTTCAACTTTTGAAATGTATCAAGTCTTAGTGAAGGCACTGTTGAGCCTACTGCATTTCTAATGAAGTAGGAATTCTGAGTCTTTAGGAAGAAATACACGAATTTAGGATTTACAACTTCTTTAAAATCAAAAATTGCATAACACCTTTGGTGTACAGCGAATTTGCCATTGAAATATCGAGGTGTAAATTCAGTTCCTTCACCAGGATATATGATTGATTCTTTATCAAACAAAAAAGTTGGCAAATATTTTATTTCTTCTGACCTATCAAAGAAAGGATACAAACCAATCCTATATTCTGTTGATGCATCCTGTACGTTACTATTTCCATTTGTAATTGTGGCTATATCCCCCAATCTATACTCACTACCTTGTATGGATGCAAAGATCTTACAATTAATTCCCTTGATTAAGGACTCGTATTTCTCAATGATTTTGTTTTGGGTAGCGATACGTTCATCAATGAGTGATAAGAGTTCTGCAATCTTTTGTTGTTCTGGCAAACTTGGATTATAGGTTTTAATCGCTTTTAGATGCTCACCGTACAGATGTACAACAGATACACCTTGCGCAACTCTTGCAATATCATATTTACGCTTACCATTCAACTGATAGCTCATAAATGCGCCATCGTATTTATGTAAACTAATGATATTCAAATCACCTCCTAGTAGAATATTATCAAATGGAACGCAGCGTGCAGTGGCAATATCAACAGCAGTTTCACCAGAACAAGGAATGATTACATCATTTGCTTTACTTCTTTTAAGTTTTGAATCGTCAATATCAGTTTTACTCTCAACTTGTTTGATGATTTCAGTTTTGTACTTAGTATATAATTCACCATATAAAATACATGGCTCACCATCCTCAGAAAGCTGTTCTTTTGATATTCCAATCCCTTTTGACAAAGTGGCGACACAATCTAATTGCTCTTCTTTCCACACCCCGCCAAACTCCGGGAATCTCAAAGGGGGAACATTAAGGACTTTATTTTCGTTATTATCTGCCATAATCATTATTCCTTATCAGGGTTGATATCAAACGGCAACAATTTGTCGCCATCATTAAACCGATCGAAATCAGAGATAAACGAACGGTCTTGAATCACTTTGTATTTTTCATACTCACCATACGCCTTCTCTCGTGCAGCTTCTTGTGAGACTTTGCCGACTGTGTCTTGTGCTTGATAGTCCATTGTAGCAAGAAACTGTTCAAGACGCTGTTTCCAGTCTGCCATCGTTGTAATAATATGGCGTTGGGCACGTTGCTCCGCAAATTCAAGAAAAGCGTTAGTTATGCCGTTAAGTTCGGAAACCTCCTTGTCAGACAAGTAGTTCTTTGCCACAATAGTATCAGACTTCTGTACTCTGCCATCGGGAGCTTTCTTCCAAGTTGTCAATCCCATGTGTGGCATTTCAGAATCAGCACGTTCATACACTATTTCGGCAGCAGTACGATGAGTTACAGCCAAGTGCATCATGTTTTGCACCATCTTAAAGAACAATTTAGTACAATCCGACTTCGGGTCGTAATCGGCACTGCATTCAGCATAGATGTCTGTTATCTTTTGGTAGTATCTGCGCTCTGATGTGCGTATCTCACGAATACGCTCCAGCAAATCATCAAAATAATCTTTGCCAAAGTGTTTTCCCTGCTTCAAGCGTTCATCATCAAGCGCATATCCTTTAATGATAAACTCCTTCAATACAGACGTAGCCCAAATACGGAACTGGGTGGCTTGATAACTATTGACACGATAACCTACCGCAATGATGGCATCCAAATTATAGAACAGAGGTGTACGTTCCACATCTCTTTCTCCCTCCGATTGAACTATCCCAATTTTTCGGATAGTTGCCTCTTTGGTAAGTTCGCCAGTTTCATAAATCTGACCAAGATGATAGTTGACAGTCCGTACATCCACCCCAAATAAATCAGCCATACGCTTTTGTGACATCCAAAATGTTTCACTATTGAATATCACTTCTATTCGCGCTTCACCTTGCGCTGTTTTATACAGCAAAATGTTAGAACTCAACGAATTTTGCATCAATTCGTTTGTCGGTATTGTTTGAATAAAGTAATCGCGAGCTTGTTGTACCAACACTTTTTTAGCATCGGCATTTTCGGCAACAATCATACACGCCATACGCGACAAGCGGAAAATATTGACCTTACGGAATGAGCCGCTTCCAATCCTTACCATATCAACCGCTTGGTTGAAATGGTCATCTACTTTCATTCCTTTTTCACCTGCCACCTTGATAGCTTTGTCTATGACTCTTTGGAATTTCCAATAAGCCGAATAGCCCATAGCAGCGCACAGGTCGCGTGAACTCCAATATTCGTTTCCGCCCTCATCCTGACGGCGTAAATTGTCGAATGACGAACGCATTTCGGGGATGTTGTCTATCTCTGCCATAGTGCAATTATTCAACCAGTCCCAATTCTTTCAAATACACCTCTATTTCCTTATCCAGTTCGGCTCGCTTGGCTTCCAATTCCTTTATTTCAGCCATGACAGCTTTAATGTCGATAGGCTCTTCTTCCTCAAAAGTATCGACATAACGAGGAATATTCAGATTATAGTCATTTTCGGCAACCTCTTGCAACGTAGCAAGATGACTGTACTTTTCAATCTCCTTGCGGTCACGATAGGTTTCTACAATCTTCTGTATATGCTGAGGGCGGAGTTTGTTCTGAGTCTTAACTTTTTCAAACTCTTTGCTGGCATCAATGAACAGGATATTATCGTCTTCCTTACGGCATTTCTTCAATACGAGAATACAGGTCGGGATGCTTGTACCATAGAATATATTGGCAGGCAGACCGATAATGGCATCGATATAGTTTTTCTTCTCTATCAGGAAACGGCGTATAACGCCCTCTGCATTCCCTCGGAACAGAACTCCGTGCGGAGCAACGCAAGCCATCGTACCACCTTCATTGAGGTGATGAACCATGTGCAGAATAAAAGCATAGTCGGCAGTTTTCTTAGGGGCAAGCCGTCCTGCTTTACTGAAACGGTCATCGTTGTTGAATTTGTCGGCGGCACTCCATTCGGCAGAGAAAGGAGGATTTGCAACCACCGCATCGAACTGCATATCATCGAATGCGTCCCATTCAAGCGTATCGCCATTCTCTATTTTGAAGCTGCTGAATCGGATACCGTGCAGCAACATATTCATTCGGGCAAGATTATAGGTTGTTGGATTTTTCTCCTGTCCATAGATATATGCCGCCTTACCGATACTTGCAGCACGGAGCAATAGTGAACCACTACCGCAAGTAGGGTCATAAACATTACGCAAACGGTTATGCCCAAGAGTAACAATCTCCGCCAATATACGGCTGACCTCTTGCGGAGTATAGAACTCACCTGCTTTCTTGCCTGCACCGGCAGCAAACTGGCTAATCATATATTCGTAAGCATCGCCCAAAATGTCAATCTCCTGCGAAGCTTCTACACCGAACTTTATGTCATCAAGTGCAAGCAAAACATTGCTTACAAGCGTATTTTTATCATCGGCTGTCTTTCCAAGCTTAGGGGAAGCAAGGTCAATATCCGAAAACAGACCACCGAAATCCTCCTCGCTGTCACGTCCGAGCGTACTATCCTCAATACGTTTCAATGAGCGTTCCAACATCGGAAGAATATTTTCCTTCCGCTTGATAGCTTCGATAACAGACGAAAACAAGAATTTCGGTTCAATGAAGTAGCCAATATTTTCCAAGCATTGGTTCTTGACCTCTTCCTGCAATTCCGCAGCATCCGAATCGGTCATTTCCCATAATTCCTTGAATGTAACTTCATCATCCTCCAGTGCACTGTTGGCATACGTTTCTATCTTCTCCGAAAGGTATTTGTAGAAAATGAAGCCCAAGGTAAAATACATGAAATCGCTTGCCGACATATTGCCGCGCAAACGGTTTGCGACCTCCCAAAGCTGGTCACGGAGTTTCTGTTGCAGTTCTTCGCTCATATCTTTATTACTCTATATTATTCTGTATTACATTACTTTCCGGCAATGGTATATTGCTCTCTATTATACTTCTCAGGTCATCCAGCACTTTCCCTTTATATGAAAAATATTTTGCCCCTTGATATGCACCCGATGTATTCCGTTTCTCTTCCGGCATAAACGTACCGACAAAAGGGGACAATTTATAAATACGACCTTGATATTCAACGGAATCATCGCTTGCCACCTTGACTTCTGTATTCGTAGGCATGAAGGTAACACATTCCCCTATTTTAATACCGACCATGCTGAATTTGAAACGCCCTCGCTTTACGGTTCGCTTTTGCACAACAGGCAATGAATCTTTTTCGTTATGGCAAACCGGTTTATTATCTACATAGACCGTAACAACCGCATCATCAATCATCTTGGCTATGTCATTGAATATATCCAAAGCTATTTGCGGCGGCACATTGAAAAACTCCCGATTCTGACGAATACGCAAATCCGTCAACCGATCAATAGTCTTGTGTACATGCTTTTCAACATCGTTATATTTGACCGTCTGAATGGTTGCATAAATCTCAAAAGGCAACGGAACAGCCGTATTATCAAGTTCTTTGGAACGTATATCGACAGGACGCGCACTTTTACCAATCTTGACCCAGTCCTCACGAAAACTTGGATTAGTCAAGATATACACATATCCGGGTTCATTTGTCTTTACCATATCAGTATTTCTTTTAATCCCAACTGAAAGTGCGTATGATATTACGCAATCTGTCTAAAATCCTCGTCAACGCCTTTCTCGTCTTTATCAATCCGAGATGCTTCTCTTTCAATGCTTTTTGTATGATTTCCGGCTGTTCTTTTTGCAGATAATCATATTCTTTAAGGAAGTGATTCAATACTGATGACGATATTTCCTCTTCCTCAGCCAATGAGTTGACAGCATTTTCTCGTTCAACAGCAATATAGCGGTTCAACCGTTCTTCCAAATCGCTTGTACCGTCAACCTTGCCTCGCTGCATCATGAAGTTTTCCTTATCGTCATCCACATTCTTTTGAATAAAGCCATCGATAAGTTTGGCCTTGCTGCGCATTTCGGCATCCTTAATCATTGTATCAATGATATTCTGACGGCGTTCCGCGTAATCGGCACTGTATGGGTCGAGTTCTGCGATGAGTTCAAGGATATATGCCACATTGATAATGTCACTATGTAGAAGTTCTAGACAAAAATCTATATCTTCCAACCCCTGATTGTTCCCATATGGGACAGGATCTTCCGCAACGACTGATGGGGTTACAGGTGGTTCAACAAACCCGACCGTAATGTCAAGATACTTACTCTTATAGTCGTTGAATTGCTGTTCAGTCATACCGAGGTCTTCCGCCTCCTCGCTATAATCTTCGTATATCTGAATTTCCGCATGTTTACGGATAATATCACGAAATGCAAGCACAAAATTCTTCTTGTCATTTTCGCTTTGAAGAAGATCTATACTTCCGGGAGTCGGATATTTTTTCAGAAACTCTGTTGCCAAACATTTATATTCCTTTTTTACATCCTCAAACGGTGGGCGTACTATATCTTCTGGGTTGTCCGAGTTGCTGAATAATTTAATTGATGTATCAACGTTGTTTTTCAAATCACGGAAGCAAATAATTTTACCGAAACGTTTCTTCTCGTTCAAAACTCGGTTAGTACGACTGAAAGCCTGCAACAAGCCATGATATTCCATGTTCTTGTCGACATAGAGCGTATTCAGTTTTTTACTATCAAAACCTGTAAGGAACATACCCACAACAAGACAAAGGTCAAGCGGTTTCATATCCGCTTTCTTCTTTTTCATGCGCAGGTTAATGTCATCATAGTATGCACGGAAGTTCTCTGTGGTAAAGGATGTGCCGAAGTTTTCATTATAATCGTCCATGATGGCTTGCAGTTCATCCGTCTCACCCACACTCTCTCTTGCAAACTGCCCTGTACCCATGCCGGTCTGTTCATCATCCTGACTATTATTGGCAGCGTAAGTAAACACAGCACCAATACGAATTTTCGGATTCAACGATTTGAATATCTTGTAATAGCGTATAAGCATCGGCACGGATTGCACGGCAAACAAGGCATCAAACTCTCCGTCGAATGTAGATTTGTTAAAATTGTTAAGGATAAACTTAGCGATTTCCTCCATACGAGTTTGGTTGTCGTTGTCAACAACTTCGTTGCCATGATAATACTCTACGAGAAAACCAAGCACATTCTCATCAGCTATGGCATCCTTAATAAGATATTTATGAAGACAGTTGCCGAATATCTCTTTAGTGGTATGTCCATCCACCGCATTTTCGGTAAAGATAGGTGTTCCCGTAAAACCGAATATTTGAGCATTGTCAAAGAACTTCATAATCTTCTTATGACTATCTCCAAAGTGGCTGCGGTGACACTCATCAAATATCATCACGATACGTGAGTGACGAATGGCTTCAATCTTGCTACTGTACCACGTCTTGCTAACTGCGGCATTGAGCTTCTGAATGGTAGTGATGATAATCTTGGAATTGCTTTGAAGCCGCTTCACAAGCTCATCTGTATTGTCAGTACTATCCACAGCATCCGGCTCAAACGCTTCATATTCCGATTGCGTCTGAGTATCAAGGTCGTGTCGGTCAACAACAAACATAACCTTATCTACATCGTCCAATTCCGATACAAGTTGTGCAGCCTTGAACGAAGTCAATGTCTTTCCGGCTCCTGTTGTATGCCAGATATAGCCGTTATCGTTGGAGTTCTGCACCCGATCCAATATCTTTTCTACAGCATAGAACTGGTATGGACGCAACACCATCAAGCACTTATCACCTTCATGCAATACGATGTATTTCCCGATAATCTTGCCGAGCGTACACTTTTCCAAGAAAAACACAGCAAACTTATCCAGTTCATTGAACGGCAGATTTGCAGCATCCGTCCAGTTAAATGTGAACTTATATCCACTATTGGGGTTATTGGCGAAATAGCGAGTGTTTACACCATTGGAGATGACAAACAACTGAATATAGTCGAACAGCCCATGAAAGGATGTCTTATGATAGCGTTGTATCTGATTGTATGCCTGTTTGAGTTCTACACCCCGACGTTTCAATTCAATCTGAACCAGAGGGAGACCATTGATAAGAATCGTCACATCATAGCGACACTTCTTTCGTCCCTCCACCGTAATCTGGTTCGATACCTGAAATTCGTTCTGACACCATTGGGTGCGATTAAGAAATTCCACCCAAATACGCTGCCCGTTCGCCGTATCAAGAGGATATAGGTCACGAAGTTTCTTAGCCTTTTCAAAGCGAGTACCACCTTCCAGATAAATCAATATCTTTTCAAACTCTTCATCCGTAAATGAATTACGACCAACTTCCGCCAGTTGTTTCTTGTTGTGAACTTCCAATTGTCGCTTGAAATTGGCATAAAGATTATCTTCTTCGGTAATCTGGACATACTCATAGTCCATTTGCCGAAGTGTGGCTATCAGTCCGGCTTCCAGTGCCGCTTCACTCTGTATTGACATATTCCCGTGCCCAGTTATGGTGTTATTACTTATTTATTCCGGCTTTCAGTATTCTGATGCCTAATGCATGCTCTATCTTGCACAAGGTTTCCAATGAAAGATTCTCGCGACCTTTCAACACCTTGGAGACATATTGCTGAGTGCAATTCATTTTCTCAGCCAACGCTCGTTGTGTCATGCCAAGTTCCTCCATTCGGTCTGACATGGTTGCAGCTATAGCTTGCGAATGGTACATCCACTTTTCGCCTTTATTCTCTACTGCTTCTACGTCCAATCCTAAAACCGCGTCTATCTGTTCTTCAGCCATTGTGTACATCAAAAAATACCTTTGCCTTACTCTGCAGGCAAAGGTACTATAAATAATCGAGATGGCACAACTTTCAGGTTGTTGATTGCCAAGTAACTAAATTTAAATCGCCATACTATTTTTGATCATTAAGTTGGAATCATTACCCTAGCACTATTTTTCATGCATATAGTCTTCAAAACTAATTGGTTTATAACAATCAGAAATTTTCACCAACTTCTTTTTGTTGACAACGAATGAAGGATTGTAATGCCAATTATAAAAATTTGAAATAGTAAAGTAATTAAAGAGTGCAAGAATGAACGTTATTACAAAAGAAATGGGTTTGAAATTACAAAAATCATTAATCACTTGTATTGTATCATCTGCAGCAACAAAATAGTAATAAGACATTGCCCCTAACGTAATAATCATTATGAACAAACCAACTACAAATAAAGTTGTAGAACGAGTTTTTGATTTTGCAATTTCATAATCAAGAATTTTTTCTTTTTGTTCTGCTCGTTGTTTATTTTCTTGCTCCCATAAATTCTTGATTTTCACCTCAAATATCTCCTTTTCCTTTTTTATACCTTCTTTCTCTGAAACAAGTTGATCTTTGTCTGCTTTTAGAACTTCATTTTCTTGGTGTATAATTTTTTCATTATTTTTTAACTCGGCTTCTTTGCTTTCAAGTTCGTGCATACGTTCATTATACTTTTGTTGCATTTTTACTTGATTATCCTTAATTTCTTTTATCTCACCTTGAAGCATTTGAAATAGATTATCAAATTTTTGGGCACGATTTACCTCAATTTGCTCCTGCCGCATAGATTCATCTTTGACCCTTGCCGCAAATGCAGCCTCATCTTTATGTGCAAGTTCATTAAGCTCTTGCACATCTTTTATTTGCCTGCTTGCGATACGAGTTGATAAGTTAACAACATCCCTATCCGTAATTTTATAGATTTCGCGATATTTTTGGATATTATCATCTAATTCTTTAATAATCCTTGCTTTAGGCAAAGATGAATTTAAAGTATATGAAACCAAAGATGTTATCCCCATAGTGGCAACATCATCACTAGTAATATCAATTGTCGGATTACTCAACCAAAGAATATTTAACAAGTCATCTACTTTAATAATTTCTGGCTGATGCTTCTTGCAGCTATATAAATCCTTATACTCTGTATCCGAATAATCATTATCATGACTTATCGCATTATTGACAAACCAACAGTTAACTTTACCAAACTCTTGGATATACTTTTCCCCTCGCTTCTCCCTAACATAAACCAAAGCCATTGCATCATGCAAGGCTGCTTTGTCCGTATTTCTATATTTGCGAATTATAGAAAATTCCTTGCTAAATTTCGCCTTTCCTTGCCATTGTTTTGTTTGTGGTATAACATGGAATTTGAAGTGATTAACAAGTGTATCCTCTAAATTATCCGATATTCTATTTAAATCCGTGCTAGATAAGTGTCTTCTATCGCAAGCATTATAAATATCTTCACGATTTATATTTTTAGCAATAATTGCACTGCTTAAATTTGTAGATTTAAATAACAACAATGCCTGAATCTCCTCTATTGTATCTTTCAGAACTGTAAACTTATAACCTAATTTTCGGCTTACGTCTATAAGAGTATTACAAGTTTCGGTTGATTCAGGAGTATTTAAATCCAAGAGGCTAATAATGAAATTTGTATCTAATAATAGTTCAACATTCATATTGGCATCAGACGGCTGATAGTCCAAATAACATGAAAGCATTGAACCCAAATAAATATCACGAATCTTTTCAAAAATCTCAGGAACTTGTTTAAATGTATCAATGAATTGCGCTATAAGAACATTGTGAGAAGAATCTATCGTAGTTTCACTACCACCATTTGCCAAATAATATGATATCTCACTACGATTTTGTTCTACAAACTTAAATAAATCAACGTCATTATTTGTAGTGCCTACATTATACGCTTTACAAAAAGTTTTAAACATATGCACAACTTTCGCCACATCCTCTTTACCTTTTTGTATCAATTCAGAGTAGTCTTCAAATATAAATTTATCAATCCAAAATGAGCCATCATTAAATATCCGCATGTCTTCACGACCATTCGTCTTATTTATTTCTGAAGCAATAACTTTTAAAATATTATTTAAGACGGGTATAGGAATGACCAATGAAAACTTTTTCTCAATAGCATCAGTAATTTCTTTCATGCTATTTCCTTTCACCACTCCTAATGGATATAGTTCAGATAGTGCATTTTTTACTATAGGAATAAAAATATCCAATGGACCATGAGCTAATGTCCCTTTATCATAGATATGTGCAAGCACACTATAAGCTATTGCACGATTTTGATAATTCAGAGTTTCAGGCATAAAATTATACAGTAAAGCCAATTAAACATTAGTAACTTAATCTGACAACATCTTCCGGCAACATAGTATTTCCTGCCTCATCTTTCGGTGCGTTCTTAAGGAACAGCATCGGAACGATAGTATAATTCTTTGCAAACGGAAGCAGATTAACTTTGCGGAGAAGTTCGGCTGTTAGTTGTTTACCATTCTCCTGAGTCGTCCATTTGCATTCACCAACCAGCAGATACTTTTTATCAAGCGATTCTACCATCACATCAAATTCAACTTGTTCCGGCTTCTTGTCCTCATTGAGAACAGAACCCCACCAGCGTTTTGCCTTGCCATAAACTACTCCATTGACAATATTTCCTGTAACGGCATCCCGACACAGTTTTTCCCATTGCATACTCACATACTCAGAGAAATGAGCAGTCAAAGCCTGTTCTATGGGCAAACGACGTCCAAGCTCGATAAACGAGCGATTAGGAACAACAAACTGATAGTAGAATGCCATAAACGGATCGGCTATCTTGTAGAGGCTCTTTTTCGCATTCTTCTCATCAATACCGAACGGAACATCTTTTTCCAAGAATCCGAGATCGATAAGTTTCTTCAACGGACGCGACAGATTGGTTGCCGGCTCATTGCATCGTGCTGCAATCTCAGAAAGCCGGTTTGCACCAGTCCCGATATAAGACATGATCGTTGAAGTCTTGACAATATCCTTGACATCATCCTGAAACAGTTTTATAGGCTCTTCATAAAGAGTTCCATTTACAGAAAGGATATTGCGCCACAGGGCATCATCAAGCGAACTTCTGTTTTCCCTCAATTCCCAATAACGTGGTACACCGCCCCATACGGCATACTCTTCAATAGCGTTCATCGCATTAAGAAGCAAAGCCTCTTGAATATACGGCAAACGTATCGGTGCAAGCCTCATTATTTCATCAGCACGCCCATATAGAGGTGCAGTAGAATCAAGGAACAACCCATACATCATATTTTGTGATGAACCGCAAAGTGCCAGGTTATACTTCAACTGCTTCTCATCAACAAGTTTCTGCAATACAGACGGCAGCTCTGGTGATTGCTCTACAAGATACGGAAATTCATCCAAACATAGAGTAAAACGCTTGTCTGTCCGATAATTGACCGCACGAAATATAGATTCCCAATCTGGATATGTCAATTTGTCGAAATCTGAAAACACCTGTGCTATCACTTTTGCAAGCAATATCCTTTGGTGTTGGCCTTCAGAACGATCGGCAAGGAAATAAACATCCGTATCCGACAACACCCTTTTGATAAGCGTTGACTTACCCAACCGTCTGCGACCGTACATCACGACTAACGAGGACTTCTCTCTTGCAAGAGCATCCTTTAATCGTGCAGCTTCATCTATTCTATCAACGAATTTCATATATCTTATTTATTATGCAACGCAAACATAATGTTTTTATCGCATAACACAAAATTTTGAGCCATATTTTTTTATTCTAACAGAGCAAATTGCAACTTATGTATAGGAGGACATACGCTCTATTCCTTTTTTGAAGCTCGTTTCCTTGTCTTCAAACTCAAATCCTGCAAAGATTTTCCCAATTTGTCTTCTCTGGCTAACCACAGAATATCATCGTCAAGCTGCAAAGCATACAACACTCGCAAGTAAATTCCGACTGCTACTGTTGGTATACCTTTCTCTATTCGGGACACGGTCAACGGAGAGCAAGTAGCGCGTTCCGCTATCTGAGCCACACTCAGATTCCTGCGCAAACGAGCCAGTTTAATCTGCTCTCCCACAATTGACATCTTCTGCACCAATTTTCGGGGCAGCTTAGTCCCCATTGTATTCTTTGCCATATTCAACACATCATATAATATGCAAATTTATAACTTTTCATCTATTTAATGATGTATTACAGGTAAAAAATCACAAGATTAGAAGAAACGCTTGACCAAGTACAATATAACGGTTATACACTTTTTCAAGCGAATAAATCAGATTCGTTACACTTTTTCAAACGAATCCTATGTTTATAAAAGTTGCAGCAGCTTCCGACAACCATCTTGGGGAAAGTGTGTAAAACAAGATAATTTTGCTTTGGAGAAATATAAACGCTATTATATTGTTTATAAGCGCCAATATATCCACACAACAAACAATATGTTATTTGTTGCGTAAACACATACGATTCCTCCACACAACATATATTCAAGATTAGTTGGCTATTCAAATGAAAAACAACTTTACTTTATCCCCGTATTTATATATACGTGCATTAAAGTAAAGCTAACAGAGGGAGAAAAAGAAATGGCTTCGCCAAAGCCGAACCGAACTATATCTGCCGACTTTTTTGGAGACTGCAAAATAATCACATAATTTGCCAAATCCCTTTGACCATTATGTCTCATTTTTGAGTCGAAAACAGTTCATTTTAGAAATTCCATCGTTTATCATTAAATGTTATCGACTAAAATCAGTACCTTTGTATAAGAAATCACTTAGAGTATAAATGTGGTAAGAATTTGATTATCACTCATTTCATCTCTAACCCATAATACATTCTTCGTCTCGCACTGTAAATGATTAATAGTTCTTGGCTGAGCTAAGTGATTAAAGTTTAGATAGATGTTACTAGTAGTTCAAATATAATGTCAAAGAAGATAGGTCGTAATGAGCCTTGCCCTTGTGGCAGCGGCAAGAAATACAAGCATTGTTGTATGCAGACGGAACGGGCAATAGGAACATTGCCTAGAGCAAATCATGCTTTGTGGCCAGCTTCTTGGCTTGATACACCAAAAACGATAGCGTATTTAAGTAATCATGCAGTCCCACCTATATTGGACTATTTGACAGCAATGCAGCTTAATCCACAAAATCGTGGGAAGAATATCCGAATTGAACACCTTTTGCAAATAGCAGTTGCGAATCTCGGAAAGAGTAGCCAGACTCCTGACATCAGTAAGTTCAAGAGTATAATTGACCAGGAGTTCTCATTTGATCTTATGGAAGACTTGCCGATTAACATGTTTTCTGAACCGGTAGTATTCTATGGAGGTAATTACACATTCTTTCCTGGCATCTCGACCCATGCAACAGAAATTTTCCGTTCGATGACAGAAGCCATATTCAATAAAGGGAATATATTTACGAGAGCTTTCCGTAATGAAGTTTATGATGGAGTACTCTTCATGCTTGAACTGAGCAACCTTTTGTCAGCCCGAGCAGGGATAAGTGGCTTAGTACGCGGAAATGAGAACCCACGCGAGACGCTTAATAAACCAAATACTAACCAATCTTTTGTCATTACTTTGCCGATGATGGCAGAACTCATTAATCGAAATGGGCTGGATCCAAATGTTTTGAAATCATTTTTGTTAGAGGTTAATGCTCCTGATATACTAACCCAAGATGCAGAAAAGAATCCGTTATTATACAGGCCAATTGTTGAGTTTGACAATAACTTCTACTTGGCTGGAATCTCCAGTCAAGGCAGTGCCATTAACAACTTTATCCTGAAAACAGCTCTAAAACACCGTTGTCTCGAAGAACTAGTAAAACAAACCCACTATGGAGTCTGGATGCGCATCGGACGTTCCTGTATAGAACAGATGCGCTGGGGACAAAACTCAATGGATGAAATCCTTACCCCTGTTGAAGGCTATTACGAAGATGTATTCCGTATTGACGTCAACTGGCTTGCATACGTGTGCTATGCTCATGATTTGGCCTGTAATGTAGCCATAGATGGAAATGATAATTTCAGCAATCGAGATCTCAGCCAACATTTACAAAAACGTATTGATACCATCAGAAATGACGAAAGCTCGAAAGATGACCATATTCTGACGCTTGTTCTGTATTCTACAATGGGTGAGACATACGGATTTGCCATGGGAGAGCAGAATGTAACTGACTATTTTCTTCAATTCTCTGCCTATGATTTCTTGCAATTGATACAGACTGAGAAATGGGACAGTTTGAGTCTTGTTCGTTATGCTCGTTCCAAGGAGAACGTATCATCACTCGAGACTCCTCTGAATCAATCTATCGATGTATATGCTCTCTATAAGCATTATGGTGAGAGTTTCTATATGACAGACGACAAACCAACAGACATTCTTTATATTGAGCCAAATGATGGCTGTGACCTCATATTCAAAAGCAAAGATAAACTGTATTTCCACGGAACACTGAAGAGACTCAATGGACGGTATGCTCATATACCAGTGATACGCGATCTCGATTATGCGGCAATTTTTAAGCCCGTCCACTCAGTTATCAATGCCAAGAGTTGTGAGTCTTATAGTATTCCTGTGTGGGTAAGCTGTTGTCAAGAGGAAAAGCAGGGAATAAATCCATCCTCTATTTCCGATACTGTAATAACAGCTGTTGCATACTGGATGGATACTTTACAACCAGTAATAGCCGATATGCTCAGCCAACGCTATGAGCACTCCGTAGAGATAGAACTTGTCTTCAGTGAAAAGGTCTTGGTCGATAAAGGGATACACTATGACGACGACATAAAGCCTACGCGAAGAGGAAAACTTACCGTATCCAAGACAGAAGGCGGAGTTACCGTTACATTTGATGATGATTACATCCATTCTTTTATGGGAGCAAGCAATGATAGTGAGCGTACCATGATGCGTTGTATCATAATCGAACTCCTGGAAATAGACGAAGAGACTGCAAACCAAATTATAGATAGTCGCATCCCCTTTGGCCAAGCAAAGATGATTCTGATGATGGAGCAGTCACTCAACCCGTTGTCAATACCCTTGTGGCTTTATACTCCTATCTATATTCATGCCGCCACCAGCCAACTACTACTGGACAAATTCCCACAGTGGATGAAGGAGAATGGTCTCGATATAGCAGGCAAACTCAATACAAAAACTGAAAAAATAGACTTCCTTCACAAAGGAGTAGATGTGCTTCTTGATGAACTTGCTAGACGCCTGTCATCATTTGATACATTGCGGTTGCTGCGTATGCTCATGCAGAATCACGAGACATTAGTTTATCAGCGAGAACATAACAGAGTCTTACAACCCGCACAGATTCTTTGTTTTGGAGAAAATGAGTCTAAACGTAAAGAATTCTTCGATACAGAAAAACGACTTGCTGATGCTGGAATATCTACCCGTGCTATGATAGAATATATAGCTGCAACACAGTATCGTGGCGGTGGTGTTAAACCAGGCAATGATGATGTAGAAAGCCTATTAGCTATCATGAACGAAGTGATATCCATTGGTGGTATATGTGACGCCATACATTTAGACGTAGCTAATCATACCATTGAGAAATTAGGCTCTGGACGTTATGGTATCTACGATGATGTTTTTTCCGACAATGTAGGAGAGTTTGCAGCAACGCGCACTATTGAGAGTGTAAATGGGCAAATCGAAGATTTCGAGAGTAAGATGGCCAGGATGGCAGTACGTCCAGATACAAAAGAAAAAACCAAGGATGCAGAACTCGAGGAGATAGATGTGGCATTCTTAGAGGATTGGGGAGTATCATATTCTAACATCTTGCAGTTCCTTTATGTTTGTTACATCATAGCTATGAAGCAGCAGAAGTCTGTTATTGAGATGGAAGAGTCTCAACTCATCAAGGCTATGCAGGAGCATTGTACAGAACTAACTGAAGATTTAGCAAAGAAATGTACCATTCGCCTTTCTTTGGATAAACGGGAAAACTACCTCACTCCGCCAGTAGGATTAGCGGGCAAGGATATCTTCCCTTGGTCATACAATAGGGAATTAAGTTATCTGCGTCGCCCAGTGATTCGTTATCAATATGATGATGGCACAGTTATGTGCATGTTTGGGTTCCGCTCCTGTATTCAAGCCGGCATTCAGCTATCTGACTTGCTTTATTCTGGTCGCTTACGTTATGTGGGAAGGAAGATAGAAACCTTGCTTGGAAAATTTGAGGCTATAAAAGGGGCTGCGTTCAATGACGAGGTACGCTCTTTTTTGGCAAAGATACCAATAATGCGAGTATGGGAACATGATGTCACTATCAAATCTGGAGGTTATTTTGCGGCAGATAAAGATTATGGCGATATTGATGTGATGGCTTATGATACATCACGTGATATACTCTACTTGATAGAATGTAAGAATACCAATCCAGCCAAGAATATTAAGGAAATGAAAACCGAGATGGATGAATATCTTGGTCGTGGTGATAATCCCGAGAGAGACAAGAAGAGAGCTCTTGTTCTTAAACATTTGCGTCGTCATCGCTGGGTAACGGAGCATATTAATGAAGTTGCGAAACACATTGGTGTAGCAGTTACACCCCGAGTCAAGTCAATGATGCTGACAGCTACAGTAATACCAACATCCTATCTCAAAAGAGAGAAAATCCCAATGTCAATTCTGAATTACCCTGAATTAAAGCTAAAGGGCGTGAATTTACTAGATTCGTGCAAAGAACCAGATTTAAGCGTACTTGATATATGAGACTTTTAGAGGTGCTGACGCATCACGCCTTCTAATTTTTACCTACTCCTAAAGGTAGTATGGAACAATCGCTGACGGTTTATCATCTCTGCAATCTGTTCAGTTCGCATTCCCCTATTCTGGCTTGCCAAACAGTAGAGTATAGCCTCTTCAATCTTCATATTGTCAATAATTTAAAGTGTGCAAATTTTGCACAAGTTGTTACAAAAGTACGGAAAAATACGGCAACGGAGGCTCTCTGAAAAAGAATCATATCTGAAAACTTTCTCTTTTGACTGCAAAAGAATACGAAATCCCGACTAACAAGCCTGACAAAATTTCATATATGAACTTTTATACATATTTTCGTCCCCAAAAGAAACAAAATTATGGAAACATCAAAAACATACAATAGAACAATTAATTTATTAGATAAGTACACAAAGTTTATCAAGTCTATTAACACCGAGGATATTGGTAACAATCTTACACTAGATAAATTAATAGAACTAAAATCAATACTGTCCGATATTAATAACATAATGACATTAATATCGACTCGTTCTATTGCAACAAAGTTATCAGATATATTATCATTTAAAAATGAAGATAGAGAACGGATATTTAATGATATTGATAAACAAAAGCCAAACACAAATGGATTCGACATAAGAATTGACTCTCCTGTAAAAATATTAGTAGAAGTCAAATGCAATTCTCTAATCCGCAACAAAAAATTTGGTGCTGCACAAATCAATGCAATTCTTGAAGATGCTAGAAAATTACGGTTAGAATCATCTCGACATATAAAGGCAAGTAAAAGTATTCAAGACACAAAAGATTATATTAAGATAATTGCTATTGTCAATTTTGGCAATAGGTCTGACGAAGATTTAACGTCTCAACTACTGAGAGAAACCAAGTGTAAAGAATCCACTAATTCTGCAAGAAAAGAACGAATGAAAGTGAAAAAGTTTTTAAGACCATTATATTCACTATCGCAAATACATGAAATAACAGATCTAGAAAATGTTTATCTAACAATTTTACATATAAATGATTTAAAAAATGAGTTAGAGCGAATACGATGTGAGTACAGTTTATCACTCAAGTAAAAATACAACATAGCTTTACTTTATCCCTGTATTCATATATACGTGCATTAAAGTAAAGCTAACAGAGGGAGAAAAAGAGATGGCTGCGCCAAAACCAAGCCGAACCATAACTGCTGACTTTCTCTTTTGGCTGCAAAAGACACAGAAATCCTGCTCACAAAACAAACATGATTCGAGCCCTTGTCAAGCCACCAAAAGCCCATCCGAAAATCCGTAAAATTACCCTCTATTTTACAGCCACAATCGGCGAAATAATCACCGATATGCCTTATCTTTGCGAAACAGAGATTTAAGAGCAAAAGAGAGCCATTTTTCTCTTTTCCCCTTCGTTTGAAGACAAACTAAGGTTAAAAACGTTAAATCTTCGATTTTTGGCGAAAAAACAAGTAAATTTTCGTGGCTTCTATCTTTTAAGTCATAAACTATTGATAATCAATTAGCATAATATGCTGCATCGGGAAACTCATTAAATATTGGGATATTATTATGATAAAAGCATTGCCAAAAACTATGGAGGTGCATTAAATCCCCTTGTTTCCATGCTTGACTCAAGATCACAAAAAACTAGCCTTATCGATCTAATGTTTATACGGCCGATTTTAATGCGATCCTGCGTCAAGCGCAAGATATGGAATATTAATTTGTAGCTTCCTCAATCGAGAATTGAGAAATTTTAGAATACCCCCAAGTCGCTATCTTTGTCGAATCTGCGTTGAATGTCAAAGGATACTTCACACGATAACTTACAATCTTCTTCCCTGCTGCCGATTCTTTTCCTTTCAACATAGAATATAATGTACCTCCTTCAACAGCGATCGGGTCCATAGCATTGCTAATGGTTGGTGCTTTCCCTTCTTCCCGCTTTTGAGCACGTAAGCACAACGTATAAACACGGTCCGTTCCATCAACAGTTTCAGGTTCTTGATTAGAATCCATCGACATTATATATGTGTTCTTCTGATCCGTCAACACAGATGTAAAAGTAGGAATAACAACGATTCTCTTATAATTATTAGAAAATAACAATGCACTTTCGGAACCAGACAAAAGCAATTCATTATCTAATGCCATTGAGTCCAAAGGAGAATAACTCAAATCATATTTTGCTAATGGAGAAGAAGCAGCTCCTGTCGCCACATAAAAACCATTTGTACTGGCATTCGCATTATCCGCCGAATCAAAATCGACCGTAAAATTAGCCAACACACAATCTCCAGCACTATAAGTCGGATCATTTGCAATTGTAGCAACATACAACGGATAATAGCCCAATGGATAAATCAGAGTTCTCATCGTAGAAGAATAATCGACTATAGCATAACTTGAAAGCTGCTGTGTATTACCGCCGCCGTCCAAACAAGAGGTTAACGAAAACATACCCGCAGCGATTGCTGCTAACCCTAAAACTTTAAGTTTCTTCATTTTTACTGTTCTTTAATTTTATATTGTTTATTATTTATTAGTTCTTACTCAAAAACCGAAACGGAAACCCGCCTGCAAATTCACATTAAACGGTTTCTCGGAACGGATCGTCTCAATATCGCTTCCGTTATCGAAATAATAACCGGCTCCCACCTCCGCATAAACACTTAAGAAACGGAGCAACGGATAGCTGGCACCGGCCCGGGCATTCACAGACCACATCCATTCTTTCATACGGATATGCTTCTTCTCGTGACGGATTTCATTGTTTTCCACAAATATTTTGGCATTCAACTTACCAGCAACATTAATCTCGGTCATGGCCCCCGCCGCTGCATAAAATTGAATACGCTTCCATTCTGCTATTTTATAGGACAAAGAAAGAGGAATTCCAATAAAATGTAACTTCTGTTTCGTCTCACCATGATATATAGCTCCGGTCTCCCATTCGGAAGAAAGGAATGTATAATTTAAACCAGACTGGAGGGAAAAACGGTCATTTAGAGAATAACTGACACCTAATCCGATCGAAACTGGTGTCTTATGGCGAATATTTGTTTTCGGAGATTGACTATTGAAATACGGGGAATTCAATTGCAACAGTTCCTGATCCGTCATCAACGTATTCTTCAAAGCATAGGCATTTAATGAATTAGATGTTCCAGCACTCACGCTACCACCTCCCATTCCGAAACTCCATCTTTTCGCCCGTACTTTCTTTTCTTCTGTTTTCACAGGCGCTGCATCCGCAAATAAAAAGTGTGTTCCGGTCAGCGTTGCCGTCTCGGTCACCGCTATCGCTTCGGACGCTTCGGATATTTTAGAAGAAATCACTACAACAGTATCACAATCTTCTTCTGGCGAAAGGACAACTTCGTCTACAGTTATATCCGACCGGGACGTAGTTACGGCCGTAACTTGCGCAACAGCACGTTTTGCTATCCGGTCAACCGGCTTGGAAGCGACGACTGCTGGTGTCACCGATTCGGATCGTTCAGTCAGCCTGTTTTCAACAGCCTCGGTTTCTTTCTGTATCGTTTCGGCTACAGGCAGATGTTCCCGGTCGCGGTTAAAAACATAGACTCCTCCTGTTACAACCAATAAAGAAATAACAGCAGCAGCCCCCCAATAGCGTAAAGTCCGCCGGAAAGGGACAGATTTTTTAACCGGCAAACGGTCAGCTATTGCCTCCCAATCACCCGGCATCGTATCCGCTTCAAAGTCTTGTAACTTCGAACGGAACAAATCGTCAAATATATCTCTTTCCTTATCCTTCATTTCTTTATTACTCAATACAATTCATGAATCCTGCGTTGCAATAATTGTTTGGCACGCGTGAACTGCGACCGGGATGTACTCTCCGTTATATTCATCATCTCGCTAATCTCCTTATGTGAATAACCTTCTATTGCAAACAGATTAAACACTGTACGAAAACCAGCAGGAAGCTCCTGCACAAGTTTCATCAACTCGACTGCCGACATATCGGATATAGCAGAACTATCTGGATGAACCAACTCCACCGTATTATCCAGATCGACTGCTTCACGCAAAACATCCGATTTGCGCAAATACTCCAACGCACAATTGACAAAGATCTTTCGCATCCACCCCTCAAACGACCCAAGTCCCGAATAAGAATCCATACTGGTGAAGACTTTCACAAAACCATCCTGTAGCAAATCACGGGCAGTTTCCCTGTCGCTAACATAACGCAGACAAACTCCCATCATTTTACGGGAATACGTTTCGTATAGCTCCTTCTGAGCCAGCCTTTCCCCATTCCTACAACCCTCTATCAGTTGTTTCTCCGTCATTTAGTGTGTGCCTTCATGCCCTTTCCAGGACCATACATTTATTATGATGTTCAAATTATCCGAAACGCTGCATTCCGGATAAATTATTTTTCTTGAAAACGCACAAAGATACTGTATTCTGGCAAATAATCGGAATCGGTATCAATTTTTAGACACAGATTTCACAAATTATGTAACCCATACCTAAATATGCTATAAAGCGATATGTCAAAATATACTTGCCCCTTACTTTTTTAGCAAGGGCAACCAGCTCCATTGTCCACCGGAGTATTCCAGGGTTTCCTTCCAAACCGTTAATATTATTTAGGATATTTAGAAAGATAATAATAGGTTTCTTTCGATAGCACGCTTTCTATATGATAGCGAGTGGAAGATGAAACGGAAAATATATATCCCCGCTCCGAAGTCGTATCGACAGGCAGATAGATGGAAGTATCCCGGATTCCTGTCATCAGGATATTCCGGGCGGATGTCGGATTGATCGAATCCGTCAGCGAATAATAGACGGTATAAGTCAACACGTCCTTTACCGAATCCGGTTTCTGCCAGGAGAGCTTCAACTCATCCTCTTCCTTTTCCACCCGTATCTCTTCCGGGGCTGCAGGAACCGTATCGTCCAACCAGGACAAAGGAGGAAGTTGTGCCGGATATTTATAATATTTATCCTTCAACTCATCGTATATCCCTTTCGTATTGTCGAGGATATTCGCACAACGGAAGAATGTACAGCCGGCCCCTCCGTAATAACGGCTGTAGTCGATCTGATCCGTTATATCGTTGACGGTCCAGTCTGCCTCTTCTTTCAACATCCGGTACGCGCCCAATCCGGGAACCACAAGGCGTCCGTTGCGGTTATCTACCCAATTGTCAACAAACGGGAAAAAGTTATCATGCAGGTAATACATCATCGGGACGATCATATCCTGCTTCCCGTTCTGCATCCACATTTTCGGATCCTGGAAGACACTTTCATAAGCCGTCCATCCGGCGTTCGGAACACGTTCGATGCGGTTATACTTGCCGAGCGGCGAACTGCTGACCTGTATCCAAGGCTTTACCGATTTCACCCAGTCATAAATGCGGTAAACCATCTTATTGATATTCTCCCGGCGCCATTCTGCCAGCGGGCGTTTCTTACCATATTTATTATACAAGTTTTTATCCGGGAAAGATTTTGCCTGTTCCGGATAGCGGATATAATCGAAATGGATGCCGTCGATATCGTATCCGTTCACCAACTCCTTCACTAAAGACAACACATAGTCGGAAGTTCCAGGAACGCCGGGGTCTAAATACCATTCGCCGTTATGACGCTTGCAGAGTTTCGGCTGACGCCTGACAACCGAGAGCTTTCCCTGTTCTATCACACTCTTGTCCGTGCCTAGCGGGAAAGTTACAAACCAAGCATGGCATTCCATCCCCCGTTTGTGGCATTCGTCGACCACGAAAGCCAGCGGATCATATCCCGGCATCATTCCATATTTTCCAGAGAAAATTTTGCTTGCCGGTTCAATAGCCGAACGCCAGATGACATCGCCACGCATACGGACCTGCAAAAAAACAGTATTGAAATTCGCATCCTGCAAACGGTCCAGAATGTCACAGACATCGCGTTGTTGCGCCTTTCGCCCCGTCTCCGTCGTTGCCGGCTTACGTGGCCAGTCCAGACCATAAACAGTTGTCAGCCACACTCCCCGAATCTCACGCTTGGGAGGTTCGACTGCATTCGAAACCAATGTCAGTAACAAGAGCAATAACGACAGGCAATATTTTCTCATTTCACACATTTATTCAGCGGTACAAATGTACTGCTTTTTGCGCTTCTTCGGGATAGTCGGTAGTCAGAAAGTCCACACGCTTCTCGATCATCTCTTCCATCACCTGAGGATCATTGACCGTCCAGACATTGATTTTCAGTTTCAGATCTTTTGCTTCGGCAAACCATTCCGGATGTTTCTGCATCACCTTATAATTATAGTCGAGACCGGCAAAACCGAGTTCTTTCAACTGTTTCGGAGACAAGTCGCCGTTCAGGTAGTAGACCGGAGTCTTCGGGGACAGACGGTGAAGCTCCTTTGCGGCTTCCAAACTGAAAGCGATATATTCGGTGCGTTTCGTCAATTTCTTACCGTTCACCATGTCGACTACAATCTTTGCCGCTTCCCGATCCCGCAGGGGAGTCGCATGGGATTTCAATTCGAAAATCAGCTTGGTCTTTTTCAGCTTCTTCGCCCTGTCCAAATACTGTTCCAACGTCGGAAGCGTTTCGCCGTTCGAAAGTTTCAGGTCTTTCAGCTCCGCATAGGAGGCCGTCTGGATATCCTTTCCTTCTATTTTACGGTCATGGTACACAACCGGGACATTATCAGCTGTCAGGTGTACGTCAAACTCGGAACCGTATACTTTGATCTCATTCGCCCGCTCCAACGAACGAATAGAGTTTTGGGCGGACCCTTCCGTTTTCCAATAACCGCGATGAGCGATCACCTTTGTCTTTCTTTTAGCCGACACGGGAACCGCCATCAGTACACACAAAAGAAAAAGAAGAGAGAGTTTCAAGTGTTTCATAACGAGAGAATAAGTTCAATGAAATTATTTTCCAATCTCCGACAAATAGCGCTCCGCCTCGATTGCAGCCGCACAACCGCTACCTGCAGCCGTAATGGCTTGGCGATAATGTGGATCAGCCACGTCTCCGGCAGCAAATACCCCCGGCACTCTTGTCTTCGGCGTACCCGGAACCGTCTTAATATAGCCAACCTCGTCTGTTTCGACCCAGGGTTTGAATATCTTGGAATTCGGAGTATGACCGATAGCCAAGAAGAAACCGTCAATTGCTATATCCACCTTTTCTTCGTCCGGTTCACCCATCCGTTTTACCAGATGTGCACCTTCGACACCGTCTTCACCGAAAAGACCGATCGTGTTATGCTCGAACAAGACCGTGATATTCGGAGTGTTCAGGACACGTTCTTGCATGACTTTGGATGCACGCAAATACGGTTTGCGGACAATCAGATACACTTGTTTTGCCAAGCTGGACAGATAAAGTGCTTCTTCACAAGCCGTATCACCACCACCTACAACAGCCACCACTTTCTTACGATAGAAAAAACCGTCGCAAGTCGCACAAGCCGAAACACCCATTCCGGCATATTTCTGCTCATCCGGCAATCCTAAATATTTGGCAGTCGCACCGGTCGAGATGATCAGCGTTTCCGTCTCAATCACTTTTTCACCGTCAATCGTCACTTTATAGGGAGCAGCAGACAAATCTGTCTCAGTCGCAATGCCAACGCGGATATCAGCACCGAAACGGGCAGCCTGCTTCCGCAAGTCTTCCATCAGTTCCGTACCGGTAACGCCTTCGGGATAACCGGGAAAATTCTCTACTTCGGTAGTAGTCGTAAGCTGTCCGCCCGGCTGAATGCCTTCGTAGAGGACAGGGGACAGATTTGCACGTGAAGCATAGATAGCCGCAGTATAACCGGCAGGGCCTGAACCGATAATCAGGCAACGAACTTTTTCATTCTGAGTTGTATTCATCGTTTTATGATTTATGAGTTATGATTGATAATTTATGGATTATGATTTATGCGTCGATAATAAAATCATAATTCATAAATCACCTCAAATCTATTATTTCAGCATCAGGATAGTCTTTTTCGTTAAAAACAAAATAGCTATCCGGTTGGTTTACTCCCGTTTTCATTTTGCTGATACGGATCGTACTGCTGATCCCATTCTTTGAAAAAACGGCGATCGAAGCCGGAAGACCGGAAAACTTCTCTATCTGGAGCTCCACCCGTACGATATCGCTTTTCTTTTTAGGAACCAGCTCGATATCATGAGCAGCTTTGCCGCTCGGAGACGTGCTCTCGCCCTTATATTTAGCGGTAAATCCTTTTTCATAGGAACGGAGCAACAGGGTCGGATTCGTAGCCTGCAACTCCTCGCCGGTCGGGGTGGAAACATTGACTTCCTCATTACGCTCGACAAACGACCATTGTGTCGTTCCATCAAACCAAGTGATCATATCAGGAGTCTTCAGTACGAATTTATCACCTTTAATATCGACCGTACCATCAAAGCTTTCCGACACTTTCTGCACATCCGAACGTGTCTGCATCGTAAAGTAAGCAGTCAAGCCGTTAGAATCTTCATAAGCAGAAGCAGCCTTATCCAAAATGGACGTAGCGTTCTGTGCCAATACCCTCACACCGGATATAGTCCAAAAACACAGGAAAACAACAGCCAAAATGCGGCAAACTTTTATTTTATTATCTCTTTTCATGTCGTTTTTTATTTATGATTTAAACTCCCAATCATTAGCAGATCTCAAAAAGGGCTTATAGCACTCAAAACATGTCAATATAGATAAACCAACAGCCCATCCCCATAACTCATAAATCATTTCAACGAATTCAACAACTGCTCCAGGCTGTATTCGTCCTGAATCAAGACCTGACGGGCTTTACTACCCTCGAAAGGACCGACAATACCCGCCGCTTCCAATTGATCCATCAAGCGACCTGCACGGTTGTAACCGATTGCAAACTTTCGCTGGATAAGCGAAGTCGAACCCTGCTGCTGGATCACAATCAGACGGGCTGCTTCATCGAACAACGGGTCTCGATCCGACAGATCCACCGTCCCGGCCGAAGAAGATTCACCGCCTTCACCTATATATTCAGGCAACAAATAAGCAGTCGGATAAGCCACCTGCGCACCGACATAATTCACGATATCTTCCACTTCCGGCGTATCGACAAACGCACACTGAACACGCGTCGGCTCGCTGCTTCCGGTAATCAGAACCAGCATATCTCCCTTACCGATCAAACGGTTAGCCCCCGGGGTATCCAAAATCGTACGGGAGTCAATCTGAGACATCACCTTAAACGCAATACGGCTCGGGAAGTTACTCTTGATCGTCCCTGTAATCACTTTCGTATCCGGGCGCTGGGTTGCCAGGATCATATGGATACCAACCGCACGAGCCTTAGCCGCAATACGCGAGATCGGCAACTCGATCTCTTTGCCAGAAGTCGCAATCAAGTCGGCAAACTCATCAACGATTGCAACGATATAAGGCAGAAACCGATGTCCTTTCTCCGGATTCAGACGGCGGGAAATGAATTTTTCATTATATTCCTTTATATTACGCGCCGAAGCCTCCACCAATAATTTATAACGATTTTCCATCTCGATCACCAAAGAGTTCAAAGTCGCCACCGCATCCCCCGGCTCCGTCACGATCGGTTTGTCGGCATTCGGCAATTTCGCCAGATAATGGCGTTCGATCTTCGAATAAATGCTAAATTCCACCTGCTTGGGATCGACCATCACGAACTTCAATTCGGCCGGATGCTTCTTATACAGCAAAGAGGTGATAATCGCATTCAAGCCGACCGATTTACCTTGTCCGGTCGCACCAGCCACCAACAGGTGGGGAGTCTTGCACAAGTCGAACATAAACACTTCGTTGACAATCGTCCTTCCGATCGCCACCGGCAAATCATACGTACATTCCTGGAATTTACGCGAAGCGACCACCGACTGCATCGAAACAGTCTGCGGCTTATTGTTCGGAACCTCGATTCCGATCGTTCCTTTACCCGGCATCGGTGCGATAATACGGATCTGCAAGGCTGAAAGGCTCAAAGCAATGTCATCTTCCAGATTCTTAATCTTGGAAATACGCACACCTGCTTCCGGGATGATCTCATAGAGCGTAACCGTCGGTCCGACCGTCGCCTTGATAGAAGCGATATTGATACCGAAGTCCTCCAACGTCCGCTTGATCATCTGCTGGTTCTCTTCCAATTCTTCGCGGTTTACCTCGACATTGCCCGAATCATAAAATTTCAACAGGTCGAGCGTCGGGAACATATAACGGGACAAGTCCAGGCGTGGATCATATTTACCCAATTGAGACTGATCGAATTCCTCCTCTTCTTCGGGCACTTCCACTTCGAAAATCGTGTTATTGCCATTGCCGGCCTCGACAACCGGATCATCCCCACGGGCTACTTCAAATTCAAAATCATCCTTTTGCGGGACTTCCGTTTCCACTTCGGCTTTCCGCATCTCGGTTTCCGTATCGAAAACATACTCGTCCGGCCCGATGTTTTCTTCTACTGTCTCACGATATGCAACAGGCTGAGGTGCAGCCACTGTTTTTTCAACAGGGGCATAAACCTCTGCTTCCCCTTCCACATCTTCTTCCTCTTCCGGCACTTCCGTCGTTTCACTCTTATCCCGTTTCAAACGGTTCTTTAGCCATCCGAAAGAGAAGACATTTTGCAGGAACGGGATCGTCCGTTTACTGGTGAAGATCGCAACAATCAGGAACAAGCCGACCAGCAGCAGGACCGTTCCCGGTATCCCGATATTATTCATCATCACCTCCGACAAATAATATCCGTGCTGTCCCCCCAAATAAATAAACGTATCTTCATATCCGCGGATAAAGATAAAAGCAAAGAACAACGATCCCCATATCAGCATGGCCGCACTAAACAGGAAACGTTTCAACAACGATACCCGGCTCAGGTTCATTAGCTTCGCTCCGACTGAACCGAGGAAAAACAGGATCAGGAAAGAAGAAATCCCAAACCACCGGTTCATCAGCAAATCGGCAAGAAAAGCCCCGCGCACCCCCGTCCAGTTCTCTACTGATCCACGATTGATCACCAGGTCCGACAACGGGATATTCTCGATCTTGCTCTGATCCGCCCCTCCCGTAAAGAAAAACGAAATCAATGCCAGACCTACATATATGGTAACAATGGAAATAACCAATCCGGTAATAAAACGGGTCCGCTCGCTGGTAAAAAAGTTCCGAATCCCTTTAAATTTACTTTCCCCGTTATTCGTATTTTGTTTTGCAGTCGTCTTTTTAGCCATTACACAATTAAATTTACAACACGCAAATGTACATAGAAAATTTCAAGTTCCCTACGACATTCGCATTTCCTTTAGGCTCCAATCTCAAAATTCCGGCAAAACATTTGGGTGCGGTATCCTATATTAGCTTTACAAAGAAAAAATTGCTACTTTTGCAGATTATAAACGCAAGGTATCTACTAAGATAATTAGCATGGAAAAAGAGAACAACCCGATATACGAACGCAATACGCTGGAATTCGTAACAGTTGCACTGGAATTTTGTACGTTTGTCGAGAACGCCGGCAATACCGGTCTTTTCGACTTTCTGGATAAGGCAGTCAAGATCTTGCCCTTGCTGTATCTGAAAGCCACCCTTCTACCCGAAGCGGAAGAAGACGAAGATGCAGAACCGGAATTGACCGTCACGGAAGACATGTACGAATCGGTCCGCAACCGGATCGCCGGACTGCTCGGAGAAAAAGACTCCTATCTCGAAACGTTCCATCCGGATATGCAATACAGCGACACGCCGATCGCCGCCTTTATCTCGGAGAATCTGGCCGATGTTTACCAAGATACGGGTAATTTCATCTCTCTGTTCCGTCAAGGCAATGAAGAAGTTATGCTCGAGGCAATCGTATTGTGTCGTAAAAACTTCTGCGAATTCTGGGGACAACAATTATTAAACGCATTAAAAGCACTCCACGCCGTGCGATACAGCGATGAAGAACTTTTAGAAACCGACAAAGAAGAATGACACAACAATACACACATTCGATAACAAAAGAGGCAATATCCGAGCTTCCCTTAGAAGAATTTACCGGAAGGATCATTGTGATCGACACATTGAGGGATGTTGAGAAAGCAGTCGGCTACCTCTCCGAATTCCAGTCCGTCGGGTTCGACACGGAAACCCGTCCGAGCTTCAAGAAAGGACAACGTTACAAAATATCGCTTATGCAAATATCGACCGACGAAGCCTGTTTTCTGTTCCGCCTGAACCGGATCGGTATTCCGGAAGCATTGGAAGAATTTCTGGCGAATGAAAAGGTGCTGAAGATAGGCCTTTCACTGCGCGACGATTTCGGGGCGATGCGGAAACGCACGGACATACAACCCGCCAACTTCCTGGACTTGCAGAATTATGTCGGGCAGTTCGGCATCGAAGACGCCAGCCTGCAAAAGATATACGCCATCCTCTTCAACAAGAAGATCTCGAAAGGACAGCGTCTGAGCAACTGGGAAGCCGACGTCCTCAGCGACGCACAGAAAAAATATGCAGCCCTTGACGCATGGGCCTGCCTGAAAATATACAATCAATTGAAACAGATATAAATGAAGGAGTGTAAAGTATTTCTCAAACCGAAAAAAGAGGAATCGTTGCTACGTTTCCACCCGTGGGTATTCTCCGGTGCTATCCAAACAATCGAAGGTGAACCGGAAGAAGGCGACTTGGTAGAAGTTTATGGTACGAACGGACGCTTTTTAGGTATCGGACATTATCAGATAGGCAGTATCGCCGTACGCATCTTATCTTTCAAGCCAGTCACGATAGATGCCGCTTTCTGGGAAGAACGCATCCGTATCGCTTACACACTGCGCCAGACACTGGAACTTGCCGGAGTGGAGAACAATAATACATATCGATTGGTGCATGGAGAAGGAGATAATCTTCCGGGACTAGTCATCGACATGTATGCCCACACCGCCGTCATGCAGGCGCATTCTGTCGGCATGCACTATGCACGCCATCAGATTGCCGAAGCCCTGAAAGCCGTGTTGGGAGATTCTTTACAGAACATATATTACAAATCGGAAGCGACTTTGCCTTACAAGGCCAACTTAGGCAGCGAAGACGGCTACCTGTACGGTGGTGAAGTGGAGGACATCGCTCTTGAGAACGGCCTGAAATTCTGTGTCGACTGGCAAAAGGGGCAAAAGACTGGTTTCTTTGTCGATCAGCGCGAAAACCGGTCGTTGCTGGAACGCTATGCCAAAGGACGCTCCGTACTGAACATGTTCTGCTACACTGGCGGCTTCTCGTTCTATGCCATGCGGGGAGGAGCCAAGGTCGTTCACTCGGTCGACAGCTCTGCCAAAGCGATCTCGCTGACCAACAGGAACGTGGAATTGAACTTTCCAGGTGATCCGCGCCACGAAGCTTATGCGGAAGACGCTTTCAAATATCTCGAAAAGATGGGAAGCAACTACGATCTCATCATCCTGGATCCACCAGCTTTCGCCAAACATAAAAACGTATTGCGCAATGCCTTGCAAGGTTACCGCAAACTGAACGCCATCGCTTTCGAAAAGATCAAGCCAGGAGGTATCCTGTTCACCTTCTCCTGCTCGCAGGTGGTAAGCAAAGAAAACTTCCGTCTGGCCGTATTCAGTGCTGCCGCCCAGTCCGGGCGCAGTGTCCGCATCCTGCACCAACTGACACAACCCGCCGACCATCCGGTCAACATTTACCATCCGGAAGGGGAATATCTGAAAGGGCTGGTACTTTATGTAGAGTGAGAAGAGGTATGAATTATGATTTATCATTTATCATCGATGCATAAGTCATAAATCATAATTCATAAATTTAACTGAGGAAGGCATAAAATATATACGGAAATATTTCTTTATTTCGTAATAGGTTGTACCTTTGTCTCGCTTTTAAGAGAGATAGAAGTATTATTATATAAGTAAAACATAAAAACTTATTATTATGTCTAAAGTAACAGTTGTTGGCGCCGGTAATGTAGGTGCTACTTGCGCAAATGTTCTTGCCTTCAATGAAGTGGCAGACGAAGTTGTAATGCTTGACGTTAAGGAAGGTGTTTCCGAAGGTAAAGCAATGGATATGATGCAGACTGCTCAACTGCTGGGTTTCGATACTACAGTTACAGGTTGCACAAACGACTACGAAAAAACAGCTAACTCTGACGTTGTTGTCATCACTTCAGGTATTCCTCGTAAACCAGGTATGACTCGCGAAGAACTGATCGGTGTTAACGCTGGTATCGTTAAGAGTGTTGCTCAGAACATCCTGAAATATTCTCCGAACGCAATCCTGGTAGTGATCTCCAACCCGATGGATACAATGACTTACCTGTCATTGAAGTCTCTGGGTCTGCCGAAAAACCGTATCATCGGTATGGGCGGTGCTCTGGATAGCTCCCGTTTCAAATATTTCTTGTCACAGGCTTTAGGTTGCAATGCTAACGAAGTCGAAGGTATGGTAATCGGCGGTCACGGTGACACGACTATGATCCCGTTGGCTCGTCTGGCTACTTACAAAGGTATTCCCGTAAGTAAGTTGTTGAGCGCTGAAAAACTGCAGGAAGTTGTCGCTTCCACTATGGTCGGCGGTGCTACACTGACTAAGCTGTTAGGTACTTCCGCATGGTATGCACCGGGTGCAGCAGGAGCTTATGTTGTCGAGTCTATCATCCACAACCAGAAGAAGATGATTCCTTGTTCCGTTTACTTGGAAGGTGAATACGGAGAATCCGATCTTTGCATCGGCGTTCCTGTTATCCTGGGTAAGAACGGTATCGAAAAGATCGTTGAACTGGAATTGACAGCTGAAGAAAAAGAACTCTTCGCCAAGAGTGCAGCAGCCGTTCACAAAACAAACGAAGCGTTGAAAGAAGTCGGCGCTCTTTAATAATCGGAAAAAAGGTTTGATAATATAGAAAAGAGGATAGTCCTTCGGGGTTATCCTCTTTTTGTCTATACACCTTCTCCATCTTATAGTTCATATTAAATGATATAAGTTCATTTTTAGGCAGATATGAATCATTTCAACTTCACCCACCCTTTGACACTTTTCGATTATCATGTCATACAAGGGTGAAGGCAGACAACCGGACTGCCTTCACCTCAAAAATTTGCCTTCACCCTGTCTCGCCCAGATTCGGGTTGGCCATGCCCCCATCTTCACGTCCACCTATATATATTAAATGAAAAACAAGGATACTACAATATCAATTAATCAACAAATACACAGGTATTAACAGCTATTTCTACCACTCCTTACCTTTTTGCCCTTAGTCGAAAAGGTTTTTGACCTGTGTCGAAAGGGCTTTTGACCAAGGGCGAAAAGGTTTTCGACTAAGGGCAAAAGGTCTATGAGCAGGCGGTATGACAACAGTAGCATGGCGATTGTCACTTAAATAGAGCCTTTCGGGGACGACTTGATCTCTGATAATGGAGCATTTCGGAGCGGTTGTCCTAACTTCACAATAAAAGGAATAACAATATTTCATACAATAAATACGTTACATATATAAGAAATACCTATTTTTGTTGCAATATAAACGAAAACCTGCTTGTAAGTTTTCATGAATGGAAAAAGGAATGGCGAATAAAGAAAAAATAGATTACCTGCTTCTGGATATCCGGGAGCTTGAAACATTGGTTGCCGGCATGCGGGATGCAGAAGTGTATCCGGTGTCTTTTTTCGGCCAGACTTTCGACCTCACCCATAAGATTCTGAAGGACCTACATGCTTTGGAAACGGCCCAGATCGAAATGCTGCGTAAACAGATGGAAGAGCATCAGGCTCTGATCCAGTCTATTCCCCCATCGGTTGCCACTCCGGTACAAACAGTACAGGAAGCTTCGATTACAGCCCCGGCTCCGATTCCGGCCGAACCGGAGCCAGTCATCCAAGAGCAGGAAATCAGACAGGAGCTTCCTGCAGAACAAGGATTACCGGCCGGACCGGAGCCAATCCCCGTTGAAGAGCCGGAGACTCCGGCAGTGGAAGCATCCGGCAAAGTGATCCCCGCAGAGCGTCCCGGATTATTCCTCAACGACCTGTTGGAAAAGAAAAATTTTTCGGATTTCCGAAAGGCATTCAGCCTGAACGATCGTTTCCGTTTCCGCCGCGAGCTGTTCGGAGGTGATGAGGCACGGATGAACAAAGTAATCAATGACCTGAACGATCTTCATTCGTATGAAGACTCGGTCACATATTTGAATAACGAATTAAAGTGGAATATAGAGGATGAAGCGGTAGCAGACTTTATCAAGCTGCTTGAAAAACGCTTCCTCTAAGCAATGTGACAATGGACAATTGACAATGTATTTGTCTTTGTCTTTTTAATTGTCAATCGTCAATTATCAATTAAAAAGTGCTATGGCAAAATTAACAGTAGTACCCACTCCCGTCGGAAATCTGGAAGATATGACGTTCCGGGCAATCCGCGTGCTGAAAGAGGCCGATCTCATTCTGGCGGAAGACACGCGTACTACAGGTATCCTGCTCAAACATTTCGAAATACAAAACAGGATGCAGTCGCACCATAAGTTCAACGAGCATAAAACGGTCGAACAAGTGGCAGCCCGTATCAAGGCGGGCGAGAATATAGCATTGGTATCGGATGCCGGTACTCCCGCGATATCCGATCCGGGATTCATGTTAGTGCGTGAATGTGTACGTCAGGGTGTAGAAGTGGAATGCCTGCCGGGAGCCACGGCTTTCGTCCCGGCATTAGTTGCTTCGGGGCTGCCCAACGAGAAATTTTGCTTCGAAGGCTTTCTTCCCCAGAAGAAGGGAAGACAGACGCGCTTGAAAGAGCTCTCGACGGAATATCGCACCATCATCTTCTATGAGTCACCTTTCCGGCTGGTCAAGACATTGACACAACTAGCCGAGTTTTTCGGGAATGACCGCCCTGTTTCCGTATCACGTGAAATATCGAAGATACACGAAGAAACCGTACGCGGCACGCTCGAAGAAGTTATCGCTCACTTCACCGTGAACGAACCGAAAGGTGAAATTGTTATAGTATTAGCAGGCTTAAAAGATAAAAAGGACAAAGAGACAGGAACAGAAGTTTAACGTAACAACAGAAAGAACATGAAGAAAGTATTAATTGCAACAACGATTTGCACAGCCATGCTGGCCTCCTGCGGACAGAATTCAGCAGAATATAAGAAGCTGAAAGCAGAAAACGACTCTCTGAGAATCGAAAACACCAAAAGCAATGCCGAGATGGATGAAATCCTCGGAACCCTCAATGACGTAGAGGCTGACATCCAGTCTATTCGTGATGCAGAAAATTATCTCAACATACAGCAACAAAAGGGAGATCTGAATAAGAGTAATCGCGAACAGATCAAAGAAAACATGCAGTTGATCAGCGAAACACTGAAAAAGAACAAACAGCAGATCAGCGAACTGGAAGAGAAACTGAAAAAGAGCGGAATCCAATCCTCGGCTTTGAGGAAAACAATCAGCCGCCTTTCTTCCGAACTTGACCAGAAAGCCAATATGATTGTCACGCTACAGGAAGATCTGGCAAAGAAGAATGTTCGTATCCAGGAATTGGACGAAATGGTTGCTTCCTTGAACGAAGACGTGGAAGACTTGTCCACTACAACTGCGGCCCAGTCCGAGAAGTTGCAGGAACAGGACAAACAACTTCATACTGCTTATTATTGCTTCGGCACGGCGAAAGAACTGAAAGACCAAAAAATCCTTTCCGGTGGCGGCTTGTTTGCCAAATCCAAAGTATTGCAGAGCGGCTTCAATAAAGATTATTTCATTTCTATCGATACCCGCGAAGTGAAGGAAATCCCGCTGTTCGCAGGCAAGGCAAAGCTGAAATCCAATCACCCGGAAGGTTCTTACGAATTTGTGAAGGACGAGGACGGCAATATGACATTGAAGATCACGGACGAAAAAGCGTTCTGGAGCCTTGGCAAGTATTTGGTGATTGAAGTAGGATGATGAAATACAAAAGTCTTTTTATTGATTTGGACGATACCCTTTGGGACACGTACCATAATAATAAGGAATGCCTCGAAGAAGTATATACCGCTCACCACTTTGACCGGTATTATGCCTCCTTCGAGGCTTTTTTCGAGATCTACTGGCCACACAACAACCTGCTATGGGAACAGTACCGCAACAATGAAATAGACCGCCAGACATTGATCATCGAACGTTTTCGCTATATGCTCCGCCCGTTAGGGATAGAAGACACAAAATCGGTACTGGCGATCAACAACGATTTCCTGCAACGAACAACCCGCAAGACACGCCTAGTACCGGGAGCAATCGAGCTATTGGAATACCTGCGTCCCTCCTATCGCATGTATATCCTGTCCAATGGTTTCCGGGAAGTCCAATTCAAAAAGCTCTGCAATTCCGGTCTGGCCCCCTATTTCAAAAGGATGATCCTATCTGAAGATGCCTGCATCCAGAAACCTCATAAGGAGATTTTCGATTTCGCCCTTAAAAACACCAACTCCCGCCGAAGCGAAAGCCTGATGATCGGCGACAGTTGGGAAGCCGACATTATCGGTGCCCACAATTCCAAAATCGACCAGCTATGGCTGAATCCGAAAGGATTGCCGGCAAAAGAATTCATACCGACTTACACGGTTGGAAGCCTGGAGGAGATCAAACGGATCTTATGACTTACACCTAAAAGAAAAGGAACCGGAAAAGCCGTCTTCCTGCCCTTTCCGATTCCTTCCCTCTCTTCAGGATGCCTCCTGTCAAAAATTATAATGGAAACCGATGCTGATATTTTCCGTGTCGAAGTTCACACCTCCAAAATCAGAAGTTCCGTTGTACGAATCGCTATAACCAAGAAATCCGACTTTAGTGACAAAAGATATATGTTCCGTCGCTTTCAAAGAAAGTCCCGGACGCAATCCCAACCGGAAACCGGTATCACCGTCACCGGCAGCAATCCCAATCGTTCCATCGACAAACAATCCCACAATACCCGTCTTATAAAACGTATAGCGAGCATACGGAGCAAACTGGAAACGGTTATAATCATCGTAATGCGTATAACCGATTTCACCCCCCCACGGCCCATTGGTCAGTCAAATGACATCCTACTTCCGGTGAGATCTGGAAAACAAACTCACTATCTTCACTACCGACTGTAAAACCCCCCGCCAATATACACCTCCTGTGCACCGACCGAGCAAATCGCCATAAAGGCAATCATGCATGAAACAAATAACTTCTTCATTTTACTTTATTATATATAAATATTATTAGAACTCTGAGGTAAAATGGAATTTGATATCGGGGAAATCCTGCTGTGCCATCATCAACACATAGCTGGAATCGGCCAGATAGACATCGCGGCCCTCTTTGTCGAGCGCCATATATTGAGCTTTACGGCGTTTGAAGTTTTCAAGAGCGGCAGCATTATCGCTTTCTATCCAGCAAGCCTTATAGAGGCTGATCGGTTCCCACTTACACTGTGCGCCGTATTCGTGGAGCAAGCGGTACTGGATCACTTCGAACTGCAATTGTCCGACCGTACCGATAATCTTACGTCCGTTGAACTGGTTGGTAAAAAGCTGGGCGACGCCTTCATCCATCAACTGCTCGATGCCCTTGTTCAACTGCTTGGCCTTCATAGGATCGGCATTCTCGATATATTTGAACATTTCAGGAGAGAAACTCGGCAATCCTTTGAAATGAAGTTCTTCACCGGAAGTCAGCGTATCACCGATCTTGAAGTTTCCGGTATCAGGCAAACCGATGATATCGCCGGCAAAAGCCTCGTCCACTACTTCCTTCTTCTGCGCCATGAAAGCCGTAGGACTGCTGAAACGCATCATCTTTCCGAAACGGACATGCTTGTAGTTGGCATTACGTTCGAAACGGCCGGAACAAATCTTCACGAAAGCAATACAACTGCGATGGTTCGGGTCCATATTGGCATGGATCTTGAAAACGAAACCGGAGAAGGCATCCTCTTCCGGATCGACCACCCGTTCCACGGCCGACACGGGACGGGGAGAAGGAGCGATATTGATAAAGCAATCCAGCAGTTCTTTCACCCCGAAGTTATTCAAGGCAGAACCAAAGAACACGGGAGCGATATCTCCTTTCAGGTAGGTATCGACATCGAACTCGGGATAAACACCTTCTATCAGTTCGATATCGGAACGGAGCTTTTCTGCCTGTCCGGCCTCGATATAGTTTTCAAGTTCCGGGCTGTTGATATCCTTAAATTCCACGTTTTCCGTCACATACTGCTTGCTCGGAGTATAGAGGTTCAGTTTCTGTTCATATATATTATAGACCCCCCGGAACCGTTGTCCCATGTCGATCGGCCAGCTCAGCGGACGCACATGGATATGCAGTTCTTCTTCGATCTCGTCCAGCAAGTCGAACGGATCCTTACCGTCACGGTCCATCTTATTGACAAACACGATCACGGGAGTCTTACGCATACGGCAGACTTCCATCAGCTTACGGGTCTGGGCTTCCACACCTTTTGCGGTATCGATCACGATAATAACGCTATCCACAGCCGTCAGCGTACGAAACGTATCTTCAGCGAAATCCTGGTGGCCGGGCGTATCGAGGATATTGATTTTATGGCCGGAATAATCGAAAGCCATCACGGAGGTTGCGACGGAGATTCCACGCTGCTTTTCAATTTCCATCCAGTCGGAGGTAGCTGTCTTCTTGATCTTGTTAGACTTTACGGCTCCTGCCCCATGAATGGCACCTCCAAAGAGCAACAGTTTTTCGGTAAGAGTCGTCTTACCGGCATCCGGGTGGCTGATAATAGCAAACGTTCTTCTTCTCTCAATCTCTTCTGAATACTGACTCATTGTTATTTATCTTATTTTGTTATTCTTTTCATACATTCACGCAGACTCGCTTCCCAATGGGATATACTGATCTTATAGATCGTTTTGATCTTAGCCTTGTTCAGGACACTGAAATGCGGACGGGCAGCCTTCGCCGGATAATCTTTGGACTCGATCGGGAGAACACGGCAGGGGGCATTCCCTAACTCCATAATCTTCACGGCAAAATCATACCAACTGCAAACCCCTTCGTTAGAATAATGATAGATACCGGGAACGAAAGCATCCGCCTCCGCCTGCACCAACACCGCAAAAATGGCAGCCGCCAGATCCCCGGCATACGTCGGCGAACCAATCTGGTCGAACACGACAGACAACTGTTCCCGTTCATTTCCCAGACGCAACATCGTCTTGACAAAATTATTACCGAACTCAGAGTAAAGCCATGCCGTCCGGATGATTACTGCATCCGGGCACACCTCCTGCAAAGCCTGTTCACCGGCAAGTTTCGTACGCCCGTAGACAGAGGCCGGACAAGTATTGTCCGTTTCCACATAAGGCAAATGATTTGTGCCGTCAAACACATAATCGGTAGAAACATGGATCACCCTCGCCCCAGCCATACGTGCCGCCTCGCCCAAGTTTCGTACGGCATCCCGGTTGATACGAAGGCAAAGAGCTTCGTCATCCTCCGCCTTATCCACAGCCGTATAGGCGGCACAATTGATGATATAATCGACTTGCTTCTCCTTAACAAAAGCATTCACGGCTTGAGCATCGCAGATGTCAAGCGTATCCACATCCGTAAACACAAACGCATATTGCGGATATCCGGCAGCTAACCGACGGATCGAATTGCCCAGTTGCCCGTTAGCCCCTGTTACTAAAATCGTTTTCATCTTGTCTTATTCTTCTAATTTCAGTTCCCCATTCATATCTTCACGATACTTCTCGGCCAGAAGTGCCAGGAACGAACTGATCTGTTTGATCCCCTCCATCGTTTCAGGGCTGATTTCCTTCCCTTGCATCTTCAGCATCAGGAAACCGTAAATAGCATTGAAGCAAGTCTCCAACTCAGGCAAGTCCTCGCCGCCCGATTTGGCACGGAGCTGAACGATAAAGGGGAGTGTTTTATAATAGGCCGCCCCATACACCATTTCCTTCGGCGATTTCAAAAGACGGAGGTGCAGATCGGTCAGGGCAATGATCACATTCTTGTTCAGCTGGATATGTCCCTTTTCCATCACCCCTTCGGAACGCATCATCTCGATTAGTTCCTCATACCATTTGGCGATTTCTTCCTTTATATCGTCCGGTTGGTCGTAACGATCTACAACCGTGCGGCGGATCGAATCCATATCGAAGTTATTGGCACGTATCAGGTCTTCCACCTGCCACATGTACAACAGATATTCGGCTATATTTTCTTTTCTTTTTCGTCTTGCAATAATCATGGTTGCAAAGATACACTATATTCGGATAATGCCTGATAAAAATCCGCATCTTTTACACCTAACTGGCGGCAGGCCAGGCGGGCAGCATTCAGGTTGATCAGGAAAAAGCGATCCGGAATATAGACGGGAAAGTCCCCGTAGCGAGTCTGCAAATAGGTCTTTCCCTCTTTCTCGACCACGACATGCTGGTCGTAAGGCATGGCTGTAATGTCTTCGCGAACCTCTTGCGCAAGCTGTTTGACAACCGGATCGCCGTCGAAATAGATCAGCTTTCCCCCGCGTTCGATAGAAGAGGCGAACGTACGGAAAGTCGTGTGATAGGCTTCCGGTGTGGCGTGATCGGTAGCGGAAGTCCACATCAGATTGGTCAGAATAGCGATATGCGGACGATAGAACTCAAGCTGGAACCGTTTCTCCAAAGCAGACGTTACATGCTCATCACCTTCGATAATCGCGATCCGAGCTTCATAACTCAGATGCACACGGTCGGGCAACAAGGGGACTTCGCTGGTCAACGCATAGTCGAACGCCAGTTTCTGCCGTTTCAGGGCGCACACAATCATCGAGATGATCGTCTTCTTTCCCCGGCTACCGGCAACAACAACCCGCGTCTTCTCTTTCGTCCGCTGAAAGATGAATTCAGGTATCGAAAGCACTAATAATCCCAGTTCCTTTGCACGTATCAATTCGGGGTTATCCTGCCGGACTGTGGCCCCTAATACCACAAAATGTATATCTTTAGTTAATCTCTCCGGGAACCACCCGTCTCCATGACAAGTACACCCCTCTTTTTCCAGTCTGGCAAGGGTCGTATCAGTCAGTCCAACACCGGATACACTTACTTCATATCCTTTTTGGTGGATAGCCAGGGCTAAGTCAAACAACAGAGGCTCGGTTACGGAGATTAAATGAACTTTTCGCATCACTCAGATTTTGCCTGCAAATGTACACAATTTCATTCACGCTTCGCATGGGTTTGAAAGAAAAAACTTCCCTATCTTTGTTGGAAAAAGTATAATTTATGGATATTCAACTTATAGACACAGGCTTTTTCCATGCAGACGGAGGTGCCATGTTCGGTGCGATTCCCAAAACTGCTTGGAGCCGCCGTTATCCAAGCGATAAACAAAACGGATGCATCTTGGCTATGCGCAGCATGTTAGTCCGCGACGGGAACGGGAAGATCGTACTCGTTGACAACGGGGCGGGCAACAAACACCTGAAACAACTCAGCTATTACAACTTCTTCGACCTGGTCGATCTGAAGGAAGAACTTCGAAGGCGGGATGTTGCCTGTGAGGATGTTACGGATGTCATACTCACACATCTCCACTTCGACCATTGTGGATATACGACACAAAAAGAAGAGCAGCCCGGTGAAAAGTCTCTCTTCAAAATGGCCTTCCCAAACGCCATCCACTGGGTAAGCCGTGCACAATGGGAGAACTTCCTCCACCCGAACGCACTCGAAGCCGACTCCTATTTCATCGAAAACATGCAGGCCGTCTACGACAGCGGCAAGCTTCGCCTCATCGAAAATGACACGAATCTCTGCCCCGGCATCGACCTGCGGCTGTTCGACGGACATACGCCGGGGCAAATCGCACCTTATATCACGACACCTGAGCGCACTTATATCTTCGCAGGCGACGTCATCCCATTGGCGGCAAGTGTCTCACCTCTCTGGATCTCGGCATACGACACCTATCCTGTCGTTTCCTACAACGAAAAAATGCGGATGCTAGAAGAAGCGGTCTCTGAGAAGCAAGCGATCATCTACTGTCACGACGCCTATACTCAGTGTACTACCGTGAAAAAGGTGAACGACTTTTTCAAGGCAGATCAAAAAGTTTCACTTTTTTCCATAGGGTGAAAATAAAGTCTCCCGCAGGTAAAAATAAAGTTTCATCGACAGGAAACTAAAGTTACCCTTACATGAAACTACAACAAGATTACTACCGGACTAAAGAAAAAGCCGGTTGTATTGTAGGGCAGTCTGCTATTTATCTTTATCTTTGTCTGATTATAATCATAAATTAATCCAGATCATCATGAAAAAGACAATCTTCGCTTCACTGACAATCCTGACATTCTCGGCCCTGATGTTCTGTTGCAGCAATGCTCCCAAGCAGGAGAAAGTGCTTCGCCACGTTGTCATGTTCGGTTTCAAGCCAGAAGTATCCGCCCAACAGATCAAGGAAGTCGAAGAAGCTTTCTGTGCACTTCCCTCCCAGATAGACCTGATCAAAGGGTACGAATGGGGAACGGATTGCAGTCCCGAAGGGTTGCAACAGGGATTGACGCACTGTTTCTTCCTGACTTTCCATTCGGATGCCGACCGAGACGCCTACCTGATCCATCCGGCGCATAAGGCTTTCGGGAAAGTATTAGGAGACAAGGCATCTGCCGTCACCGTCGTGGACTACTGGACCAAATAAGAATTATTATTTTTCTCACTTATAACATTTTAAACGCATGAACAAACTAACAAAGTATGCATGTATCCTGACAACCCTGGCCGGAGCCGTGGCTTGTTCGGATGGTAAAAAAGCACAAGGAGACTATGCCATTATCCCGCTTCCGCAAGAGGTGGCGACACAAGGTAGCGCCCCGTTCCTGTTGAAACCGTCTACCCCGATCTCTTATCAGGAAGGTGATGCGGAAATGGAACAGACCGCCCGTTTCCTTGCCTCCTATGTCAAAGAGGCTACGGGATATGAACCGAAAGTGATTACCGGGAATGCGGACAAAGGCATTCATCTGTCAATCGCTTCCGACATCCGGAACCCGGAAGGCTACCGCCTGCTGGTCAGCGAGAACGGCATCGAGATCGCCGGAGCATCCAACGCCGGTATTTTCTATGGCGTGCAGACCTTGCGTAAGTCTATCCCCGCCGTGGCCGAAGGAATGGACATCGAGCTTCCGGCCGCCAGTATCAACGACTATCCGCGTTTCCCGTATCGCGGTATGCACCTCGATGTTTCCCGGCACTTCTTCCCGGTAGATTCGGTCAAGAAGTTCATCGATATTCTTGCCTTGCACAATATGAACCGCTTCCACTGGCACCTGACAGACGACCAGGGATGGCGCATCGAGATCAAGAAATATCCGGAACTGACCCAGATCGGGGCGCAACGCAAGGAAACCGTCATCGGCCGTAACTCCGGCAAATATGACGGCAAGCCGTATGGCGAAGGCATGTTCTATACGCAAGACGAAATCCGCGACGTAATCGCTTACGCCCAAGAACGTTTCATCACGATCATCCCCGAAATAGACCTTCCGGGACACCAGTTGGCAGCTATCACGACTTATCCGGACCTGGGTTGTACGGGCGGACCGTATGAAGTATGGACCCAGTGGGGCGTATCGGACGATGTGATCTGTGCCGGCAATGAAAAGGCAATGACCTTCCTCGAAGACGTGCTCGGCGAGGTGATCGATCTTTTCCCGTCCGAATATATCCATGTAGGCGGTGACGAATGCCCGAAAGTGCGTTGGAAGAGTTGTCCGAAATGCCAGGCGCGCATCAAGGCGGAAGGCATCAAAGGAGACAGCAAGCATACGGCCGAAGAATACCTGCAAAGCTATGTCATTTCACGCATGGAGAAATTCGTTGAAAGCAAAGGACGCCATATCATCGGTTGGGACGAAATCCTGGAAGGCGGACTGGCCCCGAATGCTACGGTGATGAGCTGGCGCGGCGTAGACGGAGGTATTGAAGCAGCCAAACAGAAACACAATGTAATCATGACACCTAACTCTTACCTGTATTTCGACTACTACCAGTCTACCGACACGGAACACGACCCGCTTGCCATCGGTGGTTACCTGCCGTTGGAACGCGTCTACTCGTTCGAACCGACTGCCGGAATCCCGGAAGAGTACCAGAAAGATGTAACGGGAGTACAAGCAAATCTGTGGACAGAATATATTCCGACATTCAGTCAAGTCGAATATATGGTATTGCCGCGTATGGACGCATTGGCAGAAGTACAATGGACAAACGCCCCGAAAGATTTCAAGGCGTTCCTGCCGCGCTTGGTCCGCATGACCGAACTTTACGACCGCTTGGGTTACAACTACGCCAAACATATCTTCGACATTCGCGCCTCCTTTGCTACCGATGGTGACAAAGGTGAAATCGTCGTGACACTCGAAACCGAAGGTTCCGCCGATATCCATTATACGCTCGACGGCAGCGAACCGACGGCAACCAGCCCGAAATACGAAGCCCCTCTCCGCATCAAGCAAAATGCAGAAGTGAAAGCCGTGGCTGTCCGCCCGACCGGAAACAGCCGCATCTTCTCCGAAAAGATCGACTTCAACAAGGCGACAGCCAAGCCGGTCACATTGAAGGTGGCTCCCAGCAGAGGATATGACTTCAACGGCGGCCCGGAACTGACCGACGGCCTGAGCGGCAACGACAACTACAAGACCGGACGCTGGCTTGGCTTCCAGGGCAAGGACTTGGATGCCGTTATCGACCTGAAAGAACCGACCGAGTTCAGCAAAGTGTCCTTCAACACGAATGTTGTGAAAGGGGACTGGATCATGGGAGCGGCAGGCGTTACCGTAAAGGTATCGGACGACGGACAGAACTTCAAGGAGGTAGCTTCCAAGGTTATCCCGTCTTTAGGCAAAGACGACAAAGACGGCCTTTATCCGCAGGAAATCTCCTTCGACCCGGTAAAAGCCCGCTATGTCGAAGTCATCATCAAGAGTGACAAACTCCCGACATGGCACGGAGGTGCAGGTAATCCGGCGTTCTTGTTTGTGGACGAAATCAATCTGCAATAAGTAAATATTTAGGCACAGATTACACGGATTTCACGGATTCTCTTTCTCATCTCCGTGTAATTCGTGAAATCCGTGCCTAAAAAATATAAAGAAGTTTTGCTATTCTAACATATTCCCCCATGAAAAGAGACATACTTATCCTTTCTGCCCTTTGTACCTGTTGCAACCTTTTTGCCGAAGAGATCACAGTCAAGTATCTCAGGTATGCAGGTCCTTATGAAATAAAAGGCCCGTTCATCGTCGACAGCCTTGACGTGAACAGCAAGAAATTTACAGATGCCGAGTTATTAAAAACCGCCATCCCCTTCAACAATGTCCGGGAAAGCAACCTGACACTGGATGCCGCCACTACAGCCGGACAAAGCAAAAACAGCTCCGTCAGCCTCGCCTCCTTCTATCTGAACAGCGACCGCTATACGGACGGGACTCTTCAGATCAGCGGACCGGAGCATTACGAAATATATATCGACAACGAGAAACAGACACCCGCCAACGGCGAGCTCAAGCTCACACTCGAACCCCGCCGCTACGAAGTCGTAATCAAATATCTTACAGCCCCGGACGAAACGAACCGCATTCCGAAAGTCACCTTCAAGACGGACAGCAAAGCCGTTGTCACGGCGACAACCGATCCAGAGAAGCGTTACACCTTGAGCGATGTCTTCGATGGCACACGCATTCGTTCCGTCAACCTCTCCCCCAACGGCAAATACCTGCTGACCGCCTACCAGACGACTTATCCCGGTGGCGATACCGAATCCTTCCAGCAAGTGACCGACCGGGCCACAAGGCAGGTTTTAATGGAAAGCAACAACCATCATTATAGCTGGATGCCCCGCAGCAACCGTCTTTACTATACCCGCAAAGGCATGCAGGGAAAGGAACTTGTCACGATCGACCCTGCAACCCAAGCAGAGGAAGTCCTTGCCCACAACCTTCCCGACGGTTGGTTCAGCTTTGCCCCGACAGAGGATTTCCTGCTGTTCAACATCACCGAGGAAGGACCGAAGAAAGGGGAAGACCTTCAGGAAATCCTTGTGCCTGACGACCGCCAGCCGGGATGGCGTACCCGTTCATTCATCCATAAGTACGACCTGGCAACCGGAGTGTTCCAACGTCTTACCTACGGGCACACTTCGACTTCCATCAACGATATTTCCGACGACGGCCGCTATCTGCTCTTCACTTGTAGCGAACGGGAGCTGACGAAACGTCCGTTTTCGACTACTTTGCTCTATCGGATGGATCTGCAAACACTGGATACGGAACTCCTTTTGAAAGATCCGTTCATCAGCTATGCCCAATTCTCGCCCGACGGCAAGATGCTGGCTATTGCCGCATCTGGAGAGGCTTTCGATAAAATAGGGCTGAAGATAGCACCGGGGCAGACTTCCAACATGGCTGACGGGCAGCTCTTCCTTTACGATCCGGTAAGCAAACAGGCAAATCCTGTCACCAAAGATTTTAATCCATCGGTTCAAAACTTCGTTTGGAACAAAGGTGATAAACAGATCTACCTGCAGGGAGAAGATAAGGATTGCGTACGCTTGTACGTCTTGAATCCGTCAACCGGGAAAATCCTCCCCATCCCGTTAAAAGAGGATATCCTCTCGGATTTTACGATTGCCGAAACAACTCCCGAACTGGTTTATTTCGGCGAAAGCGCCTCCAACTCGCAACGCCTCTATTCCGTCAACCTGAAAAAGAAAAGTTCTGTCTGTCTGAAAGATCTTTCCGCCGGCATCTTGAAAGATATCACCCTCGGCGAAGTGCACGATTGGAATTTCCGGGCAGCTGCCGGCGACACGATCTACGGTCGTTATTACCTGCCGCCCCATTTCGATCCTAACAAGAAATATCCGCTGATCGTGAACTACTACGGGGGAACCAGTCCGACGGAACGTTCACTAGAAAACCGGTATCCGTCGCACGTATATGCGGCATTGGGCTACATCGTTTATATCATCCAGCCCAGCGGAGCAACCGGCTTCGGCCAGGAGTTCTCCGCCCGCCACGTAAATGCATGGGGACAACGTACAGGAGACGAGATCATCGAAGGAACAAAGAAATTCTGTGCCGAACACAACTTTGTCGACGCTAAAAAGATCGGTTGCATAGGGGCATCCTACGGTGGCTTCATGACACAATACCTGCAAACAAAAACGGATATCTTTGCCGCCGCCATCTCTCATGCCGGAATCAGCGACATCACCAGCTATTGGGGCGAAGGTTACTGGGGATACTCCTATAGTGCTTTGGCAAGCGCAAACAGCTATCCCTGGAACGCACGGGATATGTACACGTTGCAAAGCCCGCTGTTCAATGCCGACAAAATCAACACCCCGATCCTTTTCCTGCATGGCACGGTCGACACGAACGTCCCGGTAGGTGAAAGCATCCAGATGTTTACAGCCCTGAAACTGTTAGGCAAACCTACGGCCTTCGTACAAGTAGTAGGACAAAACCACCAGATACTGGACTATAAAAAACGTGCCGAATGGAATAAAACCATCTACGCTTGGTTCGCCAAATGGCTCAAGAACCAACCGGAATGGTGGAATGCCATGTATCCGGAAAAGTCTTTGTAAAAAAGTTGAAAACAAAGCCCCGAAGACGAAACCGTCCCCGGGGCTTGTTTTTTTATCTGCCTTACACCTTCACAGGCTCACGGCAGAATGAACTTTATTTCAATACTTTAGTATTATTAATATTAAACCGCTTGTTCGCCTGTCACAGGGTAATTACCGTTTGCACGGCACGCGGCCAAACATTTTAGAATTATTTGATTATAAATTACTATATAGAGGGAGTGGCCGCTGCCACTCCAAACTATTCCTCTATTCTTATCTTACGATTGCCTTTACAGCTTCTTCACCTTCAACAGCTACTACGACTACGCCCTGAGGAGCAGCGATCACAGCATTGTCGGATGTCAGAACCTGAGTGGCTACTACCTGACCCAAGATGTTGCTTACAACAACCTTCTTGCCGGCAGCGTTAGCGATTGTAACATTGCCTTCGCCTGCGATAATCGTTACTTCAGAAGTTGTAATTTCGTCGTTGGCTGTTGCACCACCAGCGTTAGTGTCGACATTGTAGAGGTCAGACTGCATAGCTGCTTCGAAGTCATTGATGATGACAGGAACACCGTTCTGTACTTTCACCCAACCACCCAGATTAGCAGACGGAGCGATACCGCCATCAAACGCTGTCTTCTTTCCATAAGATTCAGATTCGATCAAGAAGTCGTTAGATCCTTCGTTAACCAAACGGAAAGAGAACTTAGCCTGATCATGAGCATTCAGCTTCAGAGCGACTTTATGAGTTGTGCCATCCAGAACTAAGTTACCAGCTGTCATATAACCCGGCAAGAATGCAAGTCTCTTGTATTTACCTTCCCAAGTATATTTCTTAACAGCGGGAACTGAGTCGATCATGTTCACCAAGAAACGACCAAATGTCGTGTCAGCAGTTACTTTACTATGCGGGCATTTCAAAGCTTCTTCTATTGTTGCATGAGAGTGAGTAGTAGCGTCGCACAGAACTGTATCACCGACTACAAAGTTCACATCCTTGGCAATCAAGTACTGTGGCATCAATGTGTTTTCGACACCTGTCGGGATTACATTGAATGCTTCAGCTTTATCGTCACCCTTACCTTCTACGCAAAGCAGGTTGTCAGCTCCTTCATACAAGTAAGCCTTAGCAGTAGAGTTCACACGGTAGAACTTCATTGCGCCGTTTTCACCCAATTCGTCAGCTGTAAACTCACGATACAGAGCAGTCGTATCAGCAACCAATGCGAAAGCAGAAGTTGTAGATTCAGTAGCCACGTTTTCAGCCTTAATCAAGCCTGTTGCATCAATCACACCGGCTTTCTTGCCTTCTGTCAGCAATGCATAGTAATGAGTTCCGTCTACGCAGTTCACTTCTTTCAAAGTGAATACAGAACCATTTTCTGCACCTTCTGTTACTACCATCATTTCAGTACCACCAACTTCAGATACCTGAACATATTTCTGGTTGTTAGCGAACTTATACGGATCGTTTACACGGATCTGATAATAAGTCTGGAAGATCGTGTCTTTTTCGAAGATAGGGGTATTATAACCATTGCCCCATTTTACCAGTTCGAACTTAGTAGCCTCATCGGCAGATACACGTAAGATCGTGTCGTTGCCTACGGTAGAGTTGCCAATTGTAACACCCAAGTCATTGCCTACATTCAAGTAGTTCAAAGTATAGTTTACATTCTTGGCATCATCGTTAAAGAAGCCCAAGCGGTTACTTACGGTCTTTGTCAATTTCAGCGTATCATTAGTCAACCAAGCTTCTTCGTTGTTATAATAATAGTTAATTACGATATTACCATCAGCCAATACTTTGTAAGAACCATTATTCAGAGTAGCTCCTGTTTCTTGGTTCCAGATTTCAGGATACCCACCGAATTCATTCGTATTCTGATTTACAACCCACTTAGCGGCCGGCATGTGTTCGAAGTTCATCACATCCCATTCAGCCGGAGCAACCTTTGTCAAGTTCCAACCGTTCAAATCAACCATCAAGCGAGCACCGTTCTTCTGTGCATCAGCACCGTTTACTACATCCATGAAATAGATGCCCGGTTCCAAAACGGCATTGTGAGCAGCAGGAGAGAGGCTCAAACCGATACGGTCGTTGTATGTATAGATACCTGTGCCTTTCAGCTCTTCGGAAGAACCGATAGTGGCTTCACGACGGGCACCACCTAATACGGCAATCTTAACCAGATTGTTTTCTTGGCCTTTTGCAGAAGTAGCAAAAATATCGATTTCACTATTTGTACGATCCTTCCAATACTTAGTCGTTACGTTCTTCACGTTGTAACCATCTGCTTCAATACGCAAAGAGTCCTGAGTCGGCCAGTAGAAGAAACGGAAGTTGAAGCGACCGTTGATATCGCGAGCTGCCAAGTTGTTGACAGATTTGAAATCAGCTTCATGTTCACGAGTAGCGAATCCTAAATGCTGGATACCTGCAATTTCTTCACCGGCTGAGCCGTTCAGATAAGCTGTGTCGACCATTAAATAAGTATCCTGGCCCTTGGCATTCTTGCCGGCTTTCAGAGATAACCAGTTAAATGACTTTTCAAGACGAATGTTTTCAAACACTTCTGAAGCCTTGATAGCAGCACGTTCAGCATCCTTATGCGCATAACGAGCGTCTACCCATGTCCAATAAGCTGCCCCCTTTTCACCATCTAAAGCCATCAACTGTTCATTCAAACTTGCAATTTGTTGCGTATAGTTGAAAATAGCAGTTTCTAGCTCGACCTTCTTAGCACTAACTTCTTTCAGTTCAGCTTGAACAGAGGCCAATTCTTCTTCAAGTTCTTTCAACTCTTTCTTTGCTTCTTCAAGAGCTTGACTGTGAACTCCATAAGCTTCAAACATTTCGTCATAAGCTGTGCTGGCAGCCTTCTCAGCTTGCTTTTTCTCCTCTGCTACACCAATAGCAACATCTAAATCTTTAGAGATTGAAGCTATTGCACCTTCTGAAGCGATAACAGCTTCTGCAGCTTTTTCAAAGGTTTCATTTTCTTCAGTATCAAGAGCATTGACACCATTTGTAAAAGCCTTATCGTTTTGGCTCTTATAAGCTGAAGCAGACATTGATATATCTACACCATTATTTGCTTCTTTCAAGATAGCATACAAACGATGTCCATATTCTACAAAGGCTTCCTTCTCTGCTTCATCAGTTACCTTAGCTGCATCGAAATAAGAATTCCATGCTTGTGGTTTATCATTAGGGGCATAGCCCATATCTGAGACATAATGTACATCATTTGTTTCGTTGAAATACTTCCTCATCGCTGTTCCCCACTTTGCATATCTACTTTTCTGATCGAATGCTTTATTTTTAACATCCAGAGCAACATTCCATGCATCCGTGGCATTATTGATAGAATTTTGAAGAGCGGTCTGGGCAGCAACTGCATCTTTATATTCATTTTGAGCTGCCTCTAATTTTTCAGCCAATTCTGCAAGTTGTTTCTTGGCCTCTTCGTTTAGAGCAGAACTTGTTGCGATAGATTGTTTTTTCTGTAAAATCGCTTGTTTTGTAGCATCTTCACTTTCATTCAAAAAGTTGTAAATCCAACTTTGATTCACAAGTTCTCTACCTTTTTCAACCTTTTCAGACTCTACATTCTGGATCTTCTGAGCCAAAACATTATATTCTGATTCAGCATCAGCCAGAGCTTTCACGGCTGCTTCTACTTTTTTTTCAGCTTCATTGGCAGCAAGCATAGCCGCATCCTTTTCAGCAGCAGCATCAGCAACAGCACCATATGACAAAGTGCTTTCGCCTACAGCATCAACAGCCTCATAAGCATGGCCTTTACCTGCAGACCACAAGTTTGCCAAACCTTCTGTCACATCTTTTTCAAAAGAGAAAGATGTTTTACCATTTGTTGCATCTTGTGTCTGCAACATGCTGTTCAAATCGTTCTTTCCTAACCAAACAGGACCAGCAACAGCCGGACGAATGTTCAACTGTGCAAGCTTGTCAGTCTCACGAACATCATACTTGACAGCAGCAACCGTACCATCTGCATTCGGAATCAAAGTCATCACAGAGTCTGTCTTGAAATAGGCTTCCGGAGTTTTACCTACATTTAAGCCCTCACCGGCTTCACTTCTCATCCAAGCCCAAGCGACTGCTTCACCAGCCAAATAAGAACCTTCATAAGTCTTTCCCGGTTTATAATCCTGAATCTTTGCCGGATCAAAAGAGATAGGATAATTATAAGCCAAGTTCATAAATTTAAAGGCCACACCATTTTCCTTATTGTCTTTATCAACCGTCACATACCACAAGGATTCCCCTATATTGGCTGCGTAATAAGGGACATACTTCAAGATGAAACGATCACCTTTTTCTGTCGAAACCTTCTGCATTACCAACACATTCCAACCGTCTGTCAACTGATAGCATTTTCCGTCGGCCACACTCTCTACCCTAACATTTGTAGGTAGAGCTGACTTTGTGAACTCTAGGTTCTGTGCAGAAACTGTTCCGACTGTCGTTGCCAGTAACATACTGGCGACAAGAGTAGAAAACTTTTTGTTCATAACTTAAATTAATTTGTTAGTAAATAATGTATTAAGAATAATTTCTTCTTTTATATATTTAATGTACGCAAGACTATCTGTTAACTTTTGTACTTTGATAGCGAAAACGTTCGTTTTAATTCGTCATTTTGGGCGGTCTTCGAAAGAGTTTGTATCGGAAAGGCGGTTTTTCGTACTCCTTAAGCTATCTGATTGATAAGAAAGAATATAGAAAAAGAAAAAATATTTGTGGAAAGGATTGCAGGTTCAAAAAGTAGTTGTATTTTTGTGCAGTAAAAATGACGAATTAAAACGAACGTTTTTTTAGTCATTTTGTTTCTGACTACTATCTTTTTTATTCCCAATAAGTTACAAGTAAAAACAAGTAACTTTCACCCCTTGAAAACGGGCTTTTTTACTGTTCTTCACAAACAGACATATCATCCTTATTTATAATCACTTATAAACTTTTACTCAAGTAATACTGCAGTAACAAACTGCCATTTTGAGAAGAAGGCTGGGAAAATGGAGTTAAAAACGGCCTTTAGGTGGCAAAAAGAAGAAAAATTATCCATAAAATAAAAGAAAGTGTGTCGTAATGAACGATACGCCATTTTGCAGGGCAACTGCACTAAAATTCAGAAATCGTATAAAATATACCAAAGAAAAAAACAGGGCCTTATCATACAAGTTTTTCCCATTTCCTCTGTCACTGTATCACTGATTTCTTTTTTATCGATTGATATTCAAGCTGTTTCGTTAGTGATATATGCCCGTTTTCTCTATCACTACGGTATCACTACCCT
>OGOC01000251.1_pt1 | contig 56973 bp, 93 predicted proteins | sample 1552561 | NCBI WGS metagenome assembly OGOC01 (sample SAMEA2580148, study PRJEB22360) | human gut metagenome | biome: human gut; feature: human-associated habitat; material: faeces | place: Denmark | collected 2008/2010
ACAGTTCAAAGGTCCGGTGAATGGTTGCAGGTTGTCGAAAAACATGCGCATGTTCACCCGGTCACGCTTTTTTGCGACTATCAAGGCGGGAAATATATCACGCGTTACCACTAGGGATATCTTATATCCCTTTTTGTTGTGCCAAAAAATCAAGCGCGCAGCCGTTGGAGCTGTCGCAAGTTGTCCGGCTATAGTTCCGGGTGCTGTCGTACATTGACAAATTAACAAAAATATTCTATGATTTTATGATATACACATTTAAAGCCGTGTATTTGACGTTTTAAGGACTTTTATACGTGCTAGCGTGGATTTTATCGAGTGCGCTGTAATAAGTCATAAAATAAGCCGTTTACAATGCCTTGTGATATATCTGTAGAGGTTCAAGCCGTCAAGCCGTGGCAAGTTGTGCCGGGTGCAATATCTAACAAGTCAGGCGCACCAACTCATGGAAATTGTACGAATTTTCAGAAAAGTTCACTCAATTAAAGTGCGGTGTGAGTTCTTTGCAAGTTCTCGACAAGTTTTTGCAAAATTTTGCGAACGGATTTTTGAAATCGAAAAAGTCAAAGGTACGGGGGCACTTAATTCATCCTAAAATTTTTGGGAATTTGAATTTTGAATTGCCAAAAAATAAATGCTCTTGGCACTGTAGTCACTCTCTCCTAGCTTCTCAATCAATTTCTGCCGTGTCATTTCCGGATTAGTCCGGTGTATGTATTCTAATAGCCTGTCTATTTTATCCATAGTATCTATCACTCCTAGCTGCTCCAAGTATCATGTCAACAATGTCAAACACTTCATCCCCATATGTTGCTACAAAATCACACAATATCTCTTCCTGTTCGATAGGCAAATACACATCATAGGACATACAGATTGCGTGACATACTTCGTGTATCAGCACTTTGCGTTGCATAAATCCACGCAAGGCATTTGACAGATAAATTGTGTGTGCATTTCTATCAGTTACACCTAGCACAGAAACATTGTCTGACCGCTTTAATTCGCCTGAATTTGAATTTTTATATTGTACTTGCCACATTGTACCATTAACATTAATAAACATCTGTATGCTCCTTTCTGAATAAAGCAAAAGCCACTAACCGAATATCAGCTAGTGGCTTTTTACTAGAGAAAGTAGTGATTATCTATTTCTCCGCATTTCTTTTCCCCATTATAAAAATAAAAATCTTCGGCATCAAATTGAAATATGCCAAACAATGAGTTCTTGCTAGATAAATACTTTATTCCGTCTTTATCTATATAATATTGAGTGACCTCATTATCAATGGGGCTGATTATCAAATCTCCATTTTTAAGGTTGTTAAAAGTTCCTATTTTTTGTCTTTTCATGAATAGCCTCCGTTTTATCCAAAAGTAAATGTATTCCTCTTCTGATGGCTTCACCTTTTGTGAAATTGTGCTGTTCACAATAGGCTTTCAGCTTTCTTTCTGTTTCCTCATCAAGTCTGATACTAAATCTGCTTGATTTCGGATTGCCAACTTTAGGTCTGCCTGCTGGTGACATAAACATCGCTTCCTTTCTTGTCACACCTTTATTATATTTATGTCACACCATATTGTCAAGCATTATTTTAAAATATTTTTCACTAGCCAATATTCAGTTATCAATGTGCGAAAAACAGGCTATGAGCATTACTACCCATAGCCTTAATAATTACAGTTTTGACGCAAGATTGCTCATTTTTGTGCGTAAAAGGTTGCGTTCATCGGGTGTCATGTCATTCAGAAGCTCCGATATATCTCCACTTAATTCACGGATATACATATCAAGGGCTTTCATTTTATGCTCTTTGTCCTCTGTAGAAGCTCCTTTGTGCATTTCTTTTGTCTCGGTATAATGTCTCTTTGCCCTGTCATAATTGCTTTCACTCACATGTGGTGCAATCGGTTCAGAGTAGTACATCTTACCTTGGCTCTTATCCATGTCACGCATATACTCCATGTCGTTGTAGTTTACCGGCATGTGATAATATGGCGGTTCTTCATATCCCCTACGTGTTCCACGACCTTTAGGGGCAAATCTGCCATTTGCATAGCGATATTGGTCGTAATATCTTCTACCACTTTCTTCGCCATATTCTGCCTTAAGACTTCTTAGGAGTTCTTTGTCGTACTCTTCTTCCTCTTCATCAGCCTTTTTCATAGCCTTGGAAATTATTGAATGATACTCAGCTTCTGCAAGGTCTTTTATCATATCTACGACCTGTCCCATCTCGGAAGTGTCAACATTCTCAACGCCCTTTTCAAGCTCGTTGACAGCTTTCTCTGTAAGACACTCCTGCATTTTGTGTATTCTTTCAACGTGCATACTCTCGCCCCCCTAACCAATTCGATTTACTGTGATGTTAGCATTTGCAACACTGATAGCCTGTGCAGATGTATTCTTGACAGAAATTGCCTGACAGCATCCGCAAGGAAGCCATACATCTGTTGCCATAGACACATTGTTAAATGCTTCAACTGCTGTTGGTGTAGAGATTGCCAGTGTAGATAAGTCCGGCTCGCCCTCGACAGCAATAGCTAATGAAATTGCTCCTGCGGTTCCGCCTGTAGGAACTGCAATATTTCCGTTAAATTCTACTCTGTACTTTGCTTTGCAAGTGTTGGTAGCGCCTTTAAGGTTAATTAATCCGCTTCCTGTTCTGTGTGAAATATATCCTTTATTGCATACAGACGTTGGCGCATCTGTAAATAATACATTTCCGTTTACTGCAACTGTCTGTGTTGCAACATTTGAAAATTCAGCCATAATAAAATCCTCTCTTTCACAAAATAAGGGCAAACATTATAGTCTGCCCTTGGGTTATAAGTAATACTGCTTAGCAGACATAATCTCGACTAACTCTCGACTAAACTTGGACTAAACCTCGACTAAAAATGGTTTTTAATCAGTTTAGATTGAGTTAAACTCAATTAAGATACTCAATTATTCAGTTTTAGCAATTACAGCCGGTATTGCAACCGCAGCCATATGCATAACCATAAAGGTTAGAAGCTGGGAACGATGGAACCGGTGTAGGTCTTACTGCATCAATAATCTGATTTGTTTGTGCTGCCATTGTAGTAGTCAGAAGTGCGTTCTGTCTATCCTGTGAAGCTGCTCTTCTCAAATCGTTATTCTCTGCCTGTAAGGTTGCAATCTTGTCGTTTGTCAGGAAATCAAGGATGGCCCTCGTCCCTGCCTGCTGGCTGTCAATAATATCTCTTGTATTATTGTTCATTGTGTTTTGTAAAGCACAAGTGTTAGTTGCCATGTTGTAGTTTACACCTTGAATTGCTTCTCTTGTCTCGCAGCAGCAGTTAGCAAGCTGTGACTGTAAAGCATTGGTATTCTGCATATTAGCAACTGTATCAGCGTTTACCGCCTGTTGTATGCCATAGCCTGTCTGCATGATATTTGTGTTGATACCATTAAAGCCTGTAAGCATACTGTTGTTCATAGCATAAAATCCGTCACAAAGTCCGTTAGAAATGCCATCTAACTTGCTGACAACTGTCTGATTGTCAAAGCCTCTCTGAATTTCGCTTCCGACACCGCCATTAGTGCCACCGAAACCACCAAAGCCGTTGCCCCAGCCCCCAAATATCGCAAATACTACGATAAGGAACCAAAGCCATGAGCCGTCATTCCAGTTATTTCCGTTGTTTCCGTCCAAATTCGCCACGATGGGTACGCTTGGACAATTTCCTGTGTTGAACATCTGTTTTACCTCCAAAATTTATTTCATAAAGAGCCGTGCGCACGTTCTCTCATATGCTATATCCCAAAATTACCTTTAATCTGCTTCATTACATCATCAGGATTAATGCCTTTTTCCTTGCATAAGTTTCTTGCCATTTGCTCAATTCCCTTGCTGTTTCCGCTTTGAGCCATGCTCATTGCATTCTGAATCATTGGATTTCCCATTACGCGATTATTGCTCATTATCTGTTGCATTATTCCCATTACATTCATGCTTTTTCACTCTCCTTACTTTGTGTTCGTGGAGTTTTTCTTTGCGTTCCTAAAGATAATTGCTCAATTTTCTCTGATAGTTCGTTGAGCTTTGCCATAATACCCTCTGTGGCTTTCTCTGATAGGTCAAATTCAAGTTTTTCCGTGTCACCTGATAAAATATCTGTCTTATCATTTAAAACCGGCTTAAAAGTCAATGTGCGTATTGTTCCGTCAGCATTCCAACTCTTAGCGTATATCTCTGTTAAATCCTGTTTTGGGAAAAATGCCACACTGCCATCCATCGGCACCTCGTTGGGATTAATAGTCTCAACTGCCTGTACTACTCTGCCACTTATGCCTTGCGTTGGTTCGGGCTGTTGGTATCTCTGATAGCTCGCCATTGGGTTGTACTGATATGTTCCATAATTAGGTGTATAATTCATCATTGGTTGCTGATACGGCATGTTCATCTTTGTTTTCCTCCAAAACTTCCTCTATCGCTTTAATGACAAGGGATAATGTCATTAGGTCGATTTTTTGTAACTCACTTTTAGCAAATATTTTTTCTCTCACATCATCGTCAAACACAACATCATCTCCTTATGCCTAAATTGTGGCATAAAAAAAGAGAAGAGCATTTCCATGTTCTTCTCTAATTATTGTCATGCATAAGGTTTTTCCATGTACCATTCATGTACCAATAGTGTACCATTTTTTGTTTATTTATGTGAATATATAACGAATTATATAAAATTAAGATTTCATGTGAAACATCGTAAAATTGAGGTATGTTGCGGTTTGTGAGGATATAATGAACTATGTTAGATACCCCTCGTAGCAACGATGCCTAATTTCATTTTTGATTTTACCTATTCAAAAATCCATTGTTTAAGGGATTTTTGCCTTTCTATTTTTGATTTATGTACCAATTTTGTACCAATTTAATTGGATATACTATATTTTTGATTATTTTATATTACTTTGAGTGCTTCTGCCACTCTGTCCATTTCTAAGTTCTTTTGCTCGTCTGTCGTGTGAACGTAAAGGTTCATTGTGATACCTATGTTCGAGTGTCCTAATATTGTCTGCAAGGTTTTTGGAGTCATACCGGCTTCAATACATCTTGTTGCGAATGTATGTCTTAATACGTGCATTGAAAATCTCGGTATCTGTGCTCTGTCACACGCTTTGTAAATTCCGGTATCATATGTGCTGTTTTTCACAGGTGCCCCGGTCTTGCACAGAAACACTCTGTCTCTCCATTGAATGTCAATAAATTTGAATGAAGCATTTTTGGCTTTCTGCAATTTCAATAGCGATACGGCTTCATCAGTGAGTGGAATTGTCCTATATCCTGATTTGCTCTTAGGCGGTCCCTCTCGCCATTCACCTGTTGAATGTCTGTACTCTAAGCTCCTGACGATTTTGATTGTTTTGGCTTTAAAGTCTACATCTTCCCATTTAAGCCCCACAAGCTCGCCTGTCCTTAGCCCAGTCTGCAAGGCAAATCTGTATTGATACTCATATGATGTGCCTTTGATAGCTTCGCAGAATTTTTTCTGATTTTCAATCGTCAATGCTTCTTTCTTTGAGGATTCCTTACCTATGTCGGATTTCACCATGCGGTTGCACGGATTTTTGGGGATAATCTCGCTTTGATATGCATAGTCAAGCATGTTGTATAGCGCTATGCGCGTCTGATATATCGTTGCCGTTCTGTAATCCTCGTCAGCCATATTAGTCATTATCTTTTGACAGTGGAGCGTATTAACCTCTCGCAGTATCTTATTTCCGATAACAGGCTTTATGTTGCGTTTGTATCTCTCAGTGTAATTTCTTAGCGTGTTCGGTCTTACTGTGCGCTTCTTAACGCTTATCCAGTAGTCAAACCATGCATCAACCAACATGTCAGACGGAAAGTCGGGGTTGCTGTGCTCATCAGTGTACTGCTCATCGGCAAGCCACTTTTTGCACTCTTGCAGTTTAGCGAATAATTTCTGCACTCGCTTTCCACTCCTTGTCGTGTATCTGCCAACATAGTACTTGTCTTTTCTCTGACTAATGCCTCTACCTAGTTCTTTACCTTTCAAGTCCTTTCCCATATTAAATTTTCGCTCCTTTCACTTATGGAAAAGCCTTATGCAATTTATTATAATATCACATAAGGCTACATAAGTCCACATTTGATTATATCTCTATCGACTCTGCGATATACTTTTCAAACTCTTTTCGCTTGATTAATCGTCTCTTTCCGACATACATAACAAATTGGCACCTTGGGTTGTTTGTTATTTCTCGGAGCTTGTTCACTCCGATATTACTGTATTCCGCAGCTTCATCAATCGTCAGCGTTACTTTTTCCCATATTGGTACTTTGTTAATCATCGCCTGACTCCTTTCTATCTTTTCCTTAATGGTTGCCACTCTCCGGGAAGTGGTCGTTTTCGAGATTAATAATCTCTGTGATACTTCTTCAAGGCTTTTATCAGCAACTAGCAACTCAAAAACTTCCGCTTCCTCATTGGTGAAATTGGCATTTTTCATAATCTCTTCAAGTTCCGGCTTAGTAAGTTTTGAAAACTTCATAAGCCTATTATCTCCTATTCTTCGGTTTTGCTTGCACTGTGTATACAAGTATTTGAGTATCGGCATGAGCTGTTACACGGCTTGTTATCCTCATATACACATTGTCTTTCAATCGGCTCTATATCGCTTATAGTTCTGCTATTCATCTTATCATCACTTCCTTTTTATATTGCTCTGCCATATATTGTCCGTAGCTCATGCCCTTACTCTTAGCAATCTCGCAGATTTCCGCAAGTTTATTTTTCTTGGTGGGCTTTCTTTTGAGTCTTTTCTTTTCTCTGATTTTTCTTAATTCCGTAGCTCTCTGCTGTCTATGTGCTTCACAACACGTATTTTGGTTAGCTGCGGTCGGTGTAAATACCTTGCTACAGACTACACATTTAATTGGTTTGTAGTGTTCCATTGTTATCTCCTTGCTTGATATTCAGATTTTTAAACATAGCACACATAACATCTACCACTATCGAGTTGCCAAACTGCTTATACAACTGCGTATTGCTGTTTACTGCTGCCATTTTGTCAATATCTTCATCAGATACACCCATCAGCCGTCCACACTCTCTCGGTGTCAGTTTTCTGATACGATATTGAGGTTTTTCAAGTAATAAATTATCTTTCTGCACACTTGTCAAACAATTACTTGTGCCTTGTGTATTCGCTTCTAACCGCTGTTCTGTCGGACTTCCCGCAGTTCTATCTGACGGATTATCGGGATTTCTGCCACGCATAGCAACTATCTGACTTTCACACACCTTAATCTGTTGCGTACCACCGCCCTCAACTGTTGTGATATTAGGGCAAAGTGCATTTTCATCATATACTGTGTTTGATTGATGTTTGCCTGTACCATTATCCATAAATCCTAACTGCTTTGCTTCAAGTATTTTTGGCTCTTGATTACCGCCTTGCATTGTACTCAATGTTGGACTGCACCCCCCCACATCATAAATTCTGTTGGTACTCTCAAATTTTGATTCAAGAGAGCCTATTACATTTACATCTGCCATTACTTCAATCACTCCGCTACTTGTTTTATTGGCTCTTAGGGTAGGGCAAATCCCCCCTAAGTACCTTTTCGCCACCGAATTTTTTGCTTTCAAAAAGCGTTATTCCGATAGCATCTGTTAGTTTTTCCATTCAATCACTCCATTACTTCCATAATTATCAAGGCCTTTATAATCTCTTGCCCTAAGAGTTACGGCTACATCAATCTGTTTTTCTGCCGTCTCTCCCATATCCTTTAACAACCAAGTTTCCATCTGACCGCAAGTTTGATATTCCACAGTCATATCTTGCCTTGATACAGTTCGCAACTTCTCTCTGTTGTGGCTTATTGATTGTTCCGTCAACGCAAGTCTGTCTGTCTGTCTGTCTGTCTGTCTGTCAAGATTGTGTTGTGGTAATGTGCCGTTGTCAATAAGCTGTTTTATCAGCTTGTCAGTCTTTTCATTGTTAATGTAATACTTTTCATCTACATTATCCTCGAGATAGTCTTTTAACTTCTTTTTGAGTGGTATGGGCTGTGGGAAATGGTAATTGTACTCGCCCAGGAATGAAAACATAAAACATCTTTCACGATTTTGCGCTATACCATAATTTTTAGCGTTCAAGTCTTGATAGTAATTTGTGTAACCTAAGCTTTCAAGGAAATCTAGCCACTTCCTAAAATCGGGCATATTATCCTGGCTATGTACTTGTGGCACATTCTCCATGAATAAAATCTGTGGTAATTCTCCGTTACTATCTCTGATTTCTGTTAGTATTCTTTCAACTTCCCACAACAGACCGCTTCTTGTACCACTGCCCTTGGACATTCCAGCTTGTTTTCCGGCAACTGATAAATCCGTACAAGGGAATGAGTAAGTAAGTAAGTAAGTGAATGCATTTGTGTCGCAGATATTCAAATCTTCTGCATGAACCTTAGTTATATCCATTGTAGGAAAATCTGTGCCATGCACTGCGTTATAGCTTGCTATGGCATACTTATCAAACTCCACAACTCTGTGGTGCTCAAATTTAGCACCTATTCTCTTTAGTACCATTGCCTGACTTCCGTAGCCGGCAAATAATTCTATCAAGCGGATAGGCTTTGTAATGCTAATTGGTTCTCTTGTGAAGTCAAATATGCTCATTTGATTATCACAAGAGTAATTGTCAAAATTCATTTTCTCTTACCAAAAGGAAACCTCGGTTTTATGTCGCGACAACCTATTCCTCTCTGATAAATTAATTAATATTTAATATTTTCGCTGCACCACTGCTCTAGTATCTCATCATCGGCCTTATCTCGTCCACGGATGCCGTGCCACGCAAACGCTACCTCTGTCAGACCGATTATGCTGAACACTATGAGGGTAGTGTATACTACTGTTGTTGTGTCGGTCATGCTATCCCTCGCTTTCTAATAACTCCGGATTGTCAAAGACGTTTCCGACAACTTCATATTCAGTATCATATTCAAGCCTGTGCTTATAATATTTTTCGTTAGGAATTGTACATATAATTTCAAAATCTCCGAATGTTATGAGCACATTCCCCTTGCTATTATTTATTTTTACAATATCATTCTCCCAAATCAGCTTGCCGTTCTTATCTTTCAAGCCTGTGCATTGGCAGATTGTAGATGGGTCTACTTTGTACCATCCGTCTGTCTCTCCGCTAGAATAAAACATTGTGTTAGGTTCAAATATTAGATGAACTTCTTTGCCATACACATCTAAACCTTTTACATAATATCCTTGTACCCATTCTCCGTTATTAAGTCTTTTTGCCTTGTACAAGTATCTATCTTCCATTCTCTCTATCTCCTTTGCAAATTCCTCTATGCTCATGAACTGCGAAAGATAAACTTCCGGATTGTTTCATGTAACTTAACTTTTCCCCTGTCAGCTCACATTTGTGCTTACGTTCGTTTAAATATTTGCATGTTCCGTTACAATACATATCTTTGTCCTCTCCTATTCCGCTTCTGATTGAAGCCAATTTAACGTTAATGCCAGTTCTCTTTCTTTCCTATTGCATCTGAAAGCGCACCCATCCGAAAAGCTATCGCAATAATCGGCACAATTAAAGTTCGGACTGCTTGCAATACGTTTTGCCATTTCTTCATCCGACATATTCCTTATCCTGTCGGCATGGGTTGTTTTCACATAAACAAGTTCAAAACAATCATCACGCCATTTCAATACATTATCAATATTGAATGAGCTGTAACCTACCTGGTAATAATCTTCGCCGACTTTTTTGTACTTGATTTCGTAATATGGCTTGTTGTCTATCATCCTTACGATAATTTCCAGAGATGTAACTTTGTTTTTTGTATCATCATTTTCTGAAACTTTGCTATCACATCTGCAACAAGGCTCACTATCTCTTGGATTGCTGTTGTGCTGGCAGTTACAAGTGTGTGCCTTTTCTTTTGTGGCTAAGTCAAGATAATATTTCAAATCTTTTATCAAACTGATAGTTCCATAGAGTTGTTTTTCCTCAAGCATTTCAACAACTTCCGATATTCTTCTATCAAAGTCACGCTTGTTTACGTTTTCAAGGAATTTACTCATTTTTCTCCACCTCTCAATTCTTTCAGTTTCGCTCCGGCTTCTGTGAGGAATACTGTTTTACCAATGTTAGACAACGGAATCGTAAAATTTTTCTCACACTCTATGTAATTGCTATCCGGTCCGGTCTCCTCGTCTATCCATTCATATAACCATTTTTCTCTAACTGCAATCTTCATCCAATTCCTTTTTGCAAAGCGGAATGAAACAACTCGTGCTGGAAAATATAATGGAATCTTATTATCAATATCCTCATAACACTCCATATCTTCTATTGGGAGTATTGTGTTATCTACATAAACTGTATCTCCCACCTTGCAAGGCAACTTGATAAGTCTTCCCTGTTCCTCTAAGTCCTCATAATTGGCAAGTTTTTTAACCATATCTTCAACAATTCCGCAATCACAGTCCTTGGTAATGCATCCAATGCAATGCTTGCTATATGGAATTATTCTTCCTGTGTGAGAAATTTCTCCATAGTTTCTATTCGTTAATCTCTCCATTACTGCTCCTTTCTACCGACATGTAATAGCCAGCCAACGAAATGTAATACAAAGAATAATGGGTCTAGCACAAATGCAATTATAAATATCAATGTACAAGCAAAAATGTTAAAGTCTGTGCATTCATATATCTGCCTTGGAGTAACTGCAACATTATCATAGTCCCCAATCGTTGCAAAAAATATAACGATAATAAATATGATATAAAAAGCTAATATCATCATTTCCACTCCTCTCCTACCACACTGGGTAATAATTTCCTTTATCATCCGCAACCCAATAACCTGTGCTCCAAGTATCAGTTAATGGGTCGTATACTTTTCTGCCTTTAATCATGCTTTACTCCTTTCCCATAATCCGGCATGTGTTTGAGTCTCTCATATGCCTTATTGTCCCTATGTGTTTCCATGTAGGCTTTCTGCCTATCGTCTCTCATCTGCTTTATGTGAGCATTTTGAGTACTGTCGTTATCCCATGCGTAAGTCATTAATCAATCACCTTTATGTACCTTTCATCAACGTAATTAACTTCATCAGCAAGGCATTGTGCCACCTTCGGCAATGTCAGACCGAATTGATTAAATTTATACAGCGTGTCGATTAAGTCCCTAAATTCTGCGATAAACTCTTTAATTTCTCTAACCGGCAATTTAAACATCAATTTAAGTGCCGTACACGCTAAAACCATGTAGCTGTATGCCGTGTCATTTAAAAGCTGCCTCGTGTCGTTTATCGTAAGTGGATTATTTCTCTGATAAATTCTAATCAACTGCTGCATTGGGATTAAATTAATCTCTTTCTGTACATCAATGCCGTATCTGACTTTCAAAAGTTCAGCAAGCGTTTCAGTTTTCATTTCATTTTCGGTCTGTGCCCTTTCAAGGTACTCATTTATGGTTCTTTCAAGCCGTACAATGCGCTTATTGCCAAACCCATGATGTAAATACAGTACATAGTAACCCAAGTCCATAAAGTCTGTGAAAGACCGCCTTACGAGCTTTCTGCGGTTATTGCTGCTTTTCAGCGTAACTCTTTCGGATTTTGTCCATGTAAAATCCGGCTCTTTGTGCTTTTTCTTTGGTTTCAGTTTGTTGCTCATATTTTTTCATTCTTTCTTCAAGTTCTCGTCTCGTTCTGTTAAAACAGGCTTCTGTAGTTTCTTCTGCGACTTTTACAAGCTCTTTACCGCGCCACCGGATAGTTATTTTTGCTTCCTTGCTATTTGTTTTGTAAATCATTTGCAAGTCATATTTCCTTTGCAGTGGTCGGTAAAAATCGTAAAAATCTTTCAAGGTGTCCATTGTGGACTCCTCTCTTTTATTTTCTGCCGTGCCAAGTTTGCCTTTTCACAAGTTGCATTCTTAACGTTCTTCTGATAGTGCATTTCACAAACTTTATATCCGGGTTTTACCGGATTATCGCAGAAAAAACATAGTCCTTGTTCATATCTGCCGGTTCTTTCGGGCATTTTAACGTGTGCTCTTCTCATTGTTTCCCGGCAAAATGTGCAAGTGGTATGTCCCAGGTCTGCTTTCCTTTTGCGACAGCGTGTGCATATGCCATTTTTCTTGTCTTTTTCGTATCGTGCTTTTCGCCATACTTTTTGTCGCTCATTGTATTTTTCAACATCAGCAGCACGTATCTTTGACATGGCTTCGGCTGATTTTGCCCTACACTCAACACAGCTTTTTTCGTCACCATACAGCAAGTTCTTGCCACATCTAGGGCAAACACCAACTGCCTGTAATCTTTTATAAAGTTCTCGGCCATATGCTGTGCGTTTGCTGTTACATGCCGTACAAACCACGCCTTCTCTATCAAGCGGCTTTCCGCAAAGCACGCAAAGGTTACTAGCCTTTCGTTCTTCATATCTCTGCCTAGAATACTTGTCTTTTATCATTTTTTGCTAGGAGTAAAGCCAGCTTTAATTGTGCGCACAAACCTCTTTCCTCCTATCTTTTCATCTGCTCGATACGTTCCTTAATTTCTTCTGGCATTGGAATGCCTTTAATCGGCTTATTTTGGCTTTCTTTATCTTCAAGCGATAATTTTATCGTCTGTTGATTTTTAGAGCCGATTTGAGCCGAATACGAGCTTCTATTGGTATTTTCAATCAATGCCTTTATATCCTTTGGCATTTTTTGATATTCCTTTGCTCGATTAACAACCGCCCTGTAAGTTCTCATAAAATTTGACTGTACTACGTTTTCAATGCTGTTTATGTCCGTCAGTGCCCAGTTTCTAAGATTATCAGGACTCCCGACAGCCTTTTGTACGAGTGGTGGTAACTTATTAAATTCTTCAACTGCACCATAATAGCCATTCCGCAGTGCCTTGCTGACAAGCAACCATGCTTCCATTTCGTTAAGCTCCTGTGGGGATTGAACCTCATGCAGTTTGTTAATTAGCTGTCCGATGCTCGGTGCAAATCCGCTTGTATCGGAAAAAACATATGCTTTAAGTGCAACTGATACTTGTTCATAAGTGCAATTTTCCAACATCATATTCCATACATCTACTGTCTCTGATAAATTGCTCGGCTTGTAATTGGGGTAGCAATCGCACATTATACGAATGATTTTAACTGCCTCGTCTCTTGTCAAGAATCGCCACCCACCTTTAGATGTTCTGCAATTTCCTCAATAAGATTGTTTTCCATTGTTGTCTTTGATTTAAATAATTTCACAACATCGTCAACAGCTTCATTGTAGCCAACTGTATATCCGTGGTTATATCCGGCTTGCCTGTTTTCGTTTAACATCTGTGCTTCATTGTGCTTAAACAGCCTTGCCTCATCTTTGGTCAGCCACTTTATCCATTTACCGCACTTATTGCAATACAGACCTACTTGTGTACCTTTTTCCTCGATAAACCCATTCACAATTCCACATTTATTACAAGTTACTGTCATTTATTATCACTCCTTTACACATTGTCCCAATCAATGGTGCCTTTGTTAGCTGAATGTGGCTCATTGTCCTTTAGTGCAAATAGCCCTTGCCAACAATGGTCTACTGACTGATTAAGAATTTTAACAGCTAAATCATTATCGCCCTTTGAAAGTCTCTCGATAGTGTTCATAGCTCGGTGTAATGCCATTTCAGTGCATATTGGCTTTTTGATTTTCTTTCGCATTGTCAGATATTCCTGAAAAGCACTCTCCAGCATTTCATCATCAGGGTAGTAGACAGTTTTCTTTTTAGATATTGATTTATCAATATCTTTTTCTTTACTATCCTTAACTATACTATTCTTATCTATACTTACCTTACCTATACTATCCTGTGGCAGACAAGTGGCAACCACTTGGCAACCATCTGGCAACCCATTGGCAACCACACGGCAACCATCGTCAGAAAATGTGTATGCGCCATTGGATTTTATCTTTAATTTTGCCAATTCTTCCTTAAAATTCGTTGGTGTATACCGGTCTTTTCTCAAAGCGTTTGCCATGCGCCAATGCTTAATTACAATCACACCATTATCAAACTGATAAATGTATCTTTTTTCCAATAGCTGTTGTAAATCAGCTACACTTGCGTGAGCTTTGAACATGGAAACTGATACCTGATTGCAAAATCCGTCATCATCAGCAGACATAGATAAATGCAAATATAAGGCTTGCGCACTTGATGATAAAGCCATGAAATTATCATCATCAGTGACTTTTTTTGTGAACATTCTACGTTCTGCCATTTAATTAATCTCCTATTTTCCTCAAGTTTCGGTTGATGTATTTTAATCTTTTCCCTCGTGGTTTATATTGTTATACCTTTTTCTCAACGTGTTCTGCACCTTATTCATACCCTTGAAACCACCGATAATAAAAGCTATTTCTGCTCTATTTTCCGTTGCCTTTGTTTCCGCTTCCATATCGTGTAGTCCGTACTCTACCTGAATAATTTCATTTGCAGTAATTCTTTTCAGAATTTCATCACATTTCTTCTTGCTTAAAAACTTCACTCTGTTTTACTCCTTTCAACAAATTTCAGTTTGCCTGTTCAATTTCTACATCAACATCAATATGCAATCTTTTTTTCTTTCCTGTATTAACATCAATACAGGAAACATACCCATTTGTACTCTCCAACAAATGTCCTACTTTGTAAATATCACCCTCAAATCTGAACACATCTCCTTTTCTTAAAAATCCTATCTGCGTAATCATATATCTACCTCCATAAATCCTAATTTATCTTTACATCAAATTCTCTTTTGATTTCAGGATATCTACCAAATTAATGTATAGACAATTCCTTTGCCTGTTGTTGTTATATCAAGTGTTATCTCGGTAGTGCCTTTTTCTTTTAAGTTTTGGATAAAATTATTTACTTTGCCTGTTCTTTTCTCTTACCAGGCTGGCATCCTTTCTAAATTTCAGTTTACAACATTAAACACTTTTCTTCTGTAAGTTTGCCACAACTCTGCAACCATAAAGTTCTAACAAATCATGTAAATCAAACTCTTCTAATTCATTCTCATCAGCGATTTTATCGCTATGCACAAGAATCTCATCATCCATCTCGGCTGCACGAATTATCTGCCTAAGAATACTTAACATAGTATCTACTGCATACTCAAAACCTTTAAGATTATCTTCGTTCATACCACCTGTAAGAGTGTCTTTCATTTTATTCATCTGTTCCTCTAAAAACTTCGGAATATTACAAGCTGTAAACATCATTTCTTCATTCATAATTTCTTTTTACTCCTTCAGCATTATCCTTTATGCTATCAAATGTGTCTTCCCATACACCGCAAAATTCTTCGCAGAATCCTTTTAAACCATAGAAAATACTTACCGGCACTGACATAACAATCAAAAATATGTTTCTTAAAATATCATGCTTTAACATAAATATAATTATTTTCTTTTTCATGTCACCTCTCCTAAACGCTGCTTAATTCGTCTAATAACTCATTCATCATCTTTGCAGATATATCAACATGCATATTTGCAATGATTTTTGTTTTCAAATCTTCTATCGCTGCTTCATATCAACGCTTATATCCAATGTTATAACAATTCTCAGCAGTTGATTTTATTTCTTCTAAGTGTTGTGATTTATCCATAATTGCCGCCTTTCTTTTCATTTACTCAACGTCCTTATATGAATCTGCATTAATAAGCTCCATAAATTTATCTAGTTGCTTCTGTGACACCTTATTGCCCTGTTTATCCTCTCTGAGCGTCACAACAAGGTGTTTTTCGATGATATGCGATAATTCCCTTGCGAGGTTCTTTCTACCTTGCTGTACGCCCTGCAGATAGCCCTTAGGCGCTTTTCTCTCGCCTATTGAACCACTAGCACGATTTTCTCCTTGACCGCCTAAACTGACATTCCTAAGCTGATAACCTTTATCAGCATATAGCTTGATGTAATATTTCTCTTTCTCGTCAAGTTGACTTTCGGGAAAATTCAGAAATTCGACTCGCCAACCATAAGGATTTTTCTCTTTGTCATACAGCTTATGTTTGCGTAAACTAAGGTCTATGTGCTGTTGATATCCTACAAGGTGGCTTGCCAATCTGCTAAGTGTATGTACCGCCTGTCCGATATAAGCATACTTAAAACCGTTTTCATCTTCTCGGAGTAGGAAGTAAATCCCACTCCTGTCATTCAGCTTTGGATTCAGCTTCAATAGTCGCTTTTTGTTTTCCTGTTCTATCGCCTTGGCTCTTGCTATGTTCTGATAATTCAAGCGTTACCACCTGCCTTTACTATCTCGATTGCCTTATCAATCCACTTAACATCAGCGTTCATATTCTCATATAGCATATAAGCCTTAGTTTCTTTCAACTGTTCCACAACAGCATCTACATCATAGGCGGTCGGATATTTATCCAGTAATAGCAATACTGCATTTGTATTTACTAAAGTTCCATTACTTAAAGTAACCGATTTTAAATCTTTCTTTAGTGTGTCTACGTCAATCAATCTCATTCTTCCACCTCTTTAGTTAAATGGTAATTCCCCGTCAATAACATCAGGAATTGACATAAAGCCATCTGAATCAGTACTTGGACTGTTTCTACCTATAATTCCATTACTATTGTTCTGTTGATTGGCACGGCTTTCGCAAAATTCGTGTCTTTCAACTACGCAATCATTAGTGTAGATTTTTCGTCCATCCTTGTTAGTGCAGTTGCCGGTCTGCCATCTGCCCTCAATGATAATCTTAGTTCCTTGGTGCAAATACTTCTCTGCAAATTCTCCGTTCTTGCCAAATGCGATACAGCTAATAAAGTCTGCTGCCTGTTCGCCCTCTTTCTTAAAAGTTCTGTCAACAGCTAATGTATACCTTGCTACCGCCATACTTCCGTTTGCTGTCTGTGAATATCTAACATCAGCATCCCTAACAACTCTCCCCGAAATTATCACTTTATTCATATTTTTTCCTCTTGCTTTCTGAAATTCGTTTTCTAGTTTCTTCACTTCTTTTTTGCCCTGTATGATGATATATTGTGTGTGCTGAATTTGTCATCATACATAAATTTTCAATTCTGTTATCATTTTTTATCCCGTTCAAATGATGTATGCAACAATTTCGTGGCACTTCTATTCCTGTGGCTTTTTCATAAACTACGATATGTTCCATAACGTACCCGCCTTTATCTGCTCTTTTATGTTCCGGCATTAATATTTGTATATATCCTTTGCTTGTTCTCCTAACACCGCCATTCCAATTACTAGCATTTTTACCACTTTTAGCCTTTGACCTGTTCAAAAACTTAATTTCTTCATCTCTCTTTAAGTTAAGCGAATAAGCTTTTTTATAGATTGCCAAAAATGTTTTATTAGGAAATAAGGCAATTAATTCATCATTTGTTGAGCAAGAATATTTATCTTTTAATAAAAGGACTTCCTCCTCGCTCCATTTGAAATTCATAGTCATTATCTCCTTTCTAAAAAGGACACTCATTAGGATTGGCAAGTAGCCATTCCTTGTTCCGCTCCGCAACATCCACATTTGCCCCATAAGCGACTTTTTTCATCTTCTCGATGAAACTATCTCTATCAGAATTTTCACTTGATAGATGGCACATTATGACATTCTGCAAGCTATCTGAATAATTTGCCTTAACAAAATCGCAAGCTGTGTCAATGGATAAGTGACCTCTGAAAACGTGATTAGCTTTGCCTGTGTTGTCTCTGTCGATTAAATCCTTGTCATAATTCACGCCTAAAAGAATGTGGTTTATGTCTCTAAACTTCCACTTGACAACCTCACAATCTGTTATGTAAAGCATTCTCCCCATTTCCTTGTGAGTAATCAGAAAGCCATATATCGGGCAAGGCTCGCCATTTGCGTCTGTGTGTGTCCAATTTCCGTCTATTGTTGTTAAATCAAAGGGTTTCACTGTAAATTCGCCCATATTCATTGATTTACGGCTATCGCCTAAATATGGGGCAAGTATTGGTATTCCCATTGGCTTAAAATCGTTTACTGACTTGCTATGGTCTAGGGTAGGTGGGTGTGACTTATAATCACACCCTTTATCCCCCTTATGCTCCAATCTAAGCCTTTTTTAATCTCCTTAATCGGTATTCCACAATCAAGGATAAGTGTTTCTTCGCTGTTGGAAGTTAGCAGATAGCAATTTCCGGCTGACGATGAGCCTAAACATTTAAGTTTCATCTTCGTCACCACCTTTGGACTCGTTTAAATATTTGACACGCAATTCATAAACAGTTTTGCAAAGGGTATTACAAATTTCATTGGCAATTTCCCCTTCGTTTGCTAAGTGTCGAACATAACTCTTACCACAAATATAGCAAGTGAGTTTTCTTATAAGTTCCCACATAGACCACGAAGTAATACTGTCAATAACCGTTCTCATCAATCCGTCTTGCCTTTTTCCGTCAACAGTTCTCTTGACAAACCAATATTCTCTTGGTTCTTTAAGCGTTGTGGCAACATCTTCTCTTATCACTTTACCCTTTAGTGATTTTTCCACTTCTTCAAGGATTTCCGATTTTAACTCTTCTTTTTCTTTCTCTGTCATAAGGTCACACCTCAATTTCATCATCCTGTGGGAACTGAAAGACAGCATTGTTAATAAAATCTACTTTTGACGGCTGATTTTCTGTTTGCACCATAATGCCGCACTTCTTTAATCTTTCAAATTCCTTTGCCACATCGTCTGAAATATCAACATTCTGCATTACGATAGGCATACCGATATATGCTTCTCTCAACATTTCCATAGCCTTAATTGCCTTTGCTTTACTCGAGTATCTACCGATTATTGAAACCTCACTGTCTCCAACAGGTTGTATTGCTATGGCATTTTCAATTCTTCCGTAAATAAAAATCGTACTCATTTCATACGAAAAATCCATTGTTCCGTCCTGTGAAATCGCCCTCATGTTAATCCTCCTCACTCTGCATAAATGGCGGCAGCTCCTCTGACTGCTTGTCGGCTGTGTCGGTCGGCTCTACATCAATTATGTTGTCCTCGTCAAAATCTACACTATTTGCGTTTTCTTTGATTTCATCAGCAACAACCTTTTCTGTATCAAGTTTTACATCTGATACATTTTGAAATTCCTCTTGTGCATATAAGCCTTGAAATCTATCTGGAAATGCTTCTCTTAAGGCCTGTACAACAGCTACTTTTCTAATCATTGTGGCTGGCTTTTTCGCCCATTGGCTATTAAGCGAACCATCTTTTTTTCTTCCTGCATACTCATCAAAACCTACTGACTGATACTCATCCTCTTTTCCGTCAATAAAGATTTTCGCCCAGCCGCCTACGATAGTTTCGTTAGGTAAAACCATTGTTCCCTCTCGTTCTTCAACGGCTCCGTCCTTTTTAATTACAATAATTCCTGCTTTCTTTCCCTTATATCGTGGGTCTGCATTGGCTCTCTTTGTAAAAACGTCTTTTCCAGTAACTATTGTGGCTGGGTCGTTGCTTCCATACTTAATAAGGTATGCTTCTCTCAAAAACGGATTTAAGTGCTGGTATCTGCATAATGACATAAACATCATTACTTCTCCGTCAGATACATTGCCGCCACCGCTTACAAGGTATCTTTTTATCATTGTTGGAGAAATTTTTACCATTTCCCCATTTGATTCATACTCAACTATCTGTGTATTCTCTGCCATAATTAATCCTCCTAAATCTCATTAAAAACCTGAACCGCAAACAGTTCATTAGGTGTCTGCTTGAATAAAACTCCGTCAGATATGACTGTATACATATATCCGTCATACTTAAGCTCTACAGTATGTTTCTTCCCACCCATATAATAATTTCTCTTCTTAATACTCATGCCTATACCTCCTATAATCCAAGTAACTTTTTGAGCATTTCTCTTGCTCTCTCGGCTTCATCTTTCACCTGTTCCTCGCTTTTATCAGCAAGTCTAATTACCATTTTGTACTCTTCCTCTGAAAGTTCCTCTTTAAGTGCGTGTAAAACAGTAACTGCCTCTGCCATAATATTGCTTCTTGTACCTCTAAATGTAACTTCTCCGTCTTTTGCTTTAATCATTTCTATGCCTCCATATTTTCAATCACAAGTTCTTTGTCCTGTGTATGCTTTAACAGAATCAGTTGGTTATCAATCTGTGGTATTCTCCAATCGTCAACGCTTTCTGTATCATCAATGATAATTGGAAAATTAACGTTTGCCACTTTCTGAAAAGCTCTGCATATGTCAACTTCTGTCAGCATCCTCGCACCATGATTGAGGTTTCTAGCGTATGCTTCGCCATTGTATACAAAGTCGCAGCACTCCTCGGTATCACCATTTAAGAGCGGTCTAAACAGCTTTGCTGTGGCAAAATCCAAGTACTTATTTACATCGGCCTGTAAAAGCTCATTCTTCTTTCGAGTAAACTCTTTCAGCAAATCAAGCTTTCTTTCCCAATCGGCAATTTCTTGATTGAGGTCTTTTCTCTTATCTTCAAGGTCGGCTATGCTATCGTCTATACGCTTGTTATTCGCCACACCAAGTTCAATCTTTGTATCAACTGATGAAACTTGCCTTAACAGTTCGTTTCGCTCGTTTTTGAGCTTTCTGATAAGTTCCGATGTATCGTTTTCATCGGCAAGAGCTTTCTCTTTTTCCTCGATTTTAGCTTGAAGTGCCTGATACTCACTGTTGCCTGTCATATCAATATCAGTAGGTACCATTCCAAGCTCTTTAGCGATGTTATCACGTTCAAACTCGTTAGCAACAGTATCACGCTTTTCTGTCAGCTCCTTAAGTTCTGCTTCAAGGTCAGCTATTTCTTTCTTCTTGTCCTCAATAGCCTGTTTAAGTTCCTTGCTATCGCTTGATAATGAATTGCCCTTGTCCTCAAGCTCTTTAAGCTTCTTCAATTTTTTATCACTAAAATCAGTTCTCAAACTCTCTATTGTATCTTCCGGCAATCTCTGACCGCACATCGGACAAATAACACTGCTTTCATCAAAGGAAAGTGCCTTTGCTTTTTTCCAATCAGCACGTACCTTTGCTAAGTCTATTGCGCAATCTCCAATCTCTCTTTCAGAGGTTTTAATGCTAGCCTTTCCGGTTCTTATCATTGACTCTGTTTTGTGAATTGAAGCATTAAAATCATCAATCTGTAGCTGTAGCTCCATGCGCTTTTTCTGATTATCAGCATTGGCTTTTCTCTCCATATCTGAAAGCTCAAATTTAAGGTTCATAATGTCCTCTGTAGCTTTCTGCTTATCCTCTAAAATCTTGTTGTAGTCGGACAGCTTATCTTCAATTTCCTTAAGCTGTGGCTCATAGGTTTTCTTCTGCAATTCAAGCTCTGCAAGGTCTGTATACTCATTGGTGGAATGAATTGTATCAATCCTTGTTGAGATTTCGTCTCTTTCCTTGACAAGTCCTTTTGAGCCATTCCTACCGCCTGTGCCGTTTAGCTTGCCACGGCATACTTTTTTGAGCTGGTCCACATCGCCATCGTCAAACATCGGCTTAAGTTCAGCAAACTGTGGAAACATATCGCAGATTTCGGGATTTTTGTGTGTGCCAAAAAAAGTTGAAAGTGCTATTCTTTGATTCGTTGGCGATTTAAGCAACAGTGTCATAGCGTTAAGACAAAATGGCAATATCTTGAGGTTTGCGATATTATCATTAATAAACTCGTTGTATTCAACCATTTTGTATGTAACATCATTGACATAATAATCTGTGTGTCCCGAACAAACTTCGCCGTCCTTATTTCTTCCTTGTCTTGTGATTTTTTTCAAAGTCTTTGCTTTTCCGTCAATCTCAAAAGTGACAGCTCTTACAATGTCAACATCGTCAATCTCAACTCCGTTTTCATCATGCGGTCTTATGCCTGTAATCTCTCTGTCGTTCTCGTCGTGACAATTCAGCACATCAAGAATAATTCTCTTGACTGTTGATTTGCCGACTTCATTCTGACCGGATAGCACAGTTTTCATTGAAAAATCTGCGTCTAATGTGTTTTTGCCGTAGAATTTGCAAAAATTCTGTGCAAAAATATGTACAATTCTCATTGTGTTTCCTCTCTTTCTATTTGTTTATGGTTTTTAGAATCAAATTTCCGTGTAGGCTTGATTTTTTAACAACTCTCAGATATGAGTCTGATTCCGATACAAAAAGCCACTCGCTCGCCACGTAATGAGCTTTGTTGAGCAACGACTTCTGCTCTCTCGTTAATGGCTTCAATCTGTATCTTGTATCGCCTAGCCTAATTCGTCTTACATTGTCGCTCATTTAGCTTCTCCATTTCTTTGTCCAACAGCGCTTGAAAGTCAAACGATTTGTTTTTGTGCCGTTTAGCTCGATATAATTCTTGTAGGTAATCGTTAGCACTCTGACGCTTCAATTGGCTACCAATCGCAGTAGATGTCAAGATTTCCATTTCCGCTCCCCTCATCATATACAATCCCTTGTATGCCAACAGGAGTATCAACCACAACTCCATGTGGTAAATCATCACTTGCAATCACAACGTACTCGTTTTCATCTACAACAAGTCCATGCTCATTTAAATGTCTGCCTGGAATATTAAGTCCACCTCCAGGTAACACTCTCTGCGAGTACCACGTATAAGTGCAATCGCCATATCTGACTCGCCCTAGTTTCTTAAACCGGCTACAACTGTATTTCTTACGGCAAGTTGGAACTGTTGGCTCTATATAGGTCTGCTCAACTACAACCGGCTCATTCTGAACTACTGTTGGCTCAATCTTTCCTAGCATTACGCTATTAATATAGGAAGAAACACCAGCCGTCAGCTCAACTTTGCTATCTGCTTTCGCTGCTATTGGCTTTAAGGTCATAGTTCCAATTATTAAAGTCGATAACATCAATATCCTTTTTCTTCTCATGCGGTTCACCTTCCTCTATGAGACATATTGCAATCAGTATCAGCCAAAATACTGTTACGATTGCTCCAACGATGATACTTGCTGTCTTAATTCCGTATGCCACCGATAATCCAAGGAAAAATGCAAATGCTAATCCTCCGAAAATCAAATAGCCACAGCCGGTATAGAATTTTTCTTTTAAAGTTCTTTTTCTCATACAATTACCTCACTATGCAAAACTCTGTTGAGCGTTTGCATCATGAATAAGCTCATCAAGATACTTAGGTACGACATAGCAATCAATGAACTCATGCACATCGTCTATATACTTCCTCTTGATACTCTTATAAGTAGATACGCAACCATACTCACGCTTTAACTGTGTCCATATGTCAGAAAATGTCTTGTGCCTGATACTGTTATCCCTGTATGCTTCGCTCTGCTTGCCACCAAGGATATTTACAACTCTGCGCTTAACATGCTGTTGTATCTCGTCAATATCGCAACTGTAAAGTGGTACGTTTTCCTTAAGCTCACTCACATCGTCTTTGATGTCGTTTACTTTCTGCTCCAATTCTGTGTAGCCCTGTGCCAAAAGCTGTATCTGACCACCTGTTGTCTTTGGCATACCATAACTGCCTGTTTTTCTGATTGACGGAAGTACCTCATCCATTACCCACCGCTCAAATTTCTCTGCGCTAGGCAATTTTGATTTCATAATAAGTCGGTATAAATCTCCCTCATTTATGTATGACATGGATTGCACTCCACTAGATGTAGGGGTGTCGCGTTTCACGACTCCCTTGCAATGCCTAGAAACTGCATCCCTCGGTGTCGCATACCCAAGTGCGGTTGCCACATCCGTTGCTACGAAATATGGCTTTCCGTCAATTTCTGTCATTCGGACTTCTCCGAACTCTTCATTGTTGAAAATCTGTAAATCGTTCATGTTTTCTCCTTTCTGTGTTATAATCCTCTTATTCTAAATAAGAAAAGAGGTGAAAAAATATGTTTCTAAAATTTCAAATAACTTGTACTTGTCACAATAGATATACTGTTAATGAAGATATATCTGCTGACAAGATTATTTGTCCTAACTGTGGTAAAGAATATCCTAGTTCTGCCAAACTTCTTGATATTCTTAATACTGCCAAAGAAATCCCTAATGGTAACTCAATGTCAGAGGAATTTCCGATAAGGGTTATTTCGGAGAATGAAGATATGAATACGACTCTACATTAATCTTCATATACTCTAAGAAACCCTTGATTTGTGAAACGGACAGATTGTGTTCAGCAAGTATTTTTTTTACTTCCCTTGCCATTTCGGCACATTCCTGTCCGTTTCCTCTCATAAACGTCATGAAGTTTTCGCCATCTATGTCGTTTCCAAGTTTTTGATTTAACATAGGTATTAATTCCATTCGTTACTCCTTTCTCTCTACTCAATAAAATAAGAAACTTCTACACCAAAATAATTAGCAATCTTAATTAGCTTGTCTGTTTTTGGCATTGATTTTCCTGACTTCCAATCCGAAAAAGTACTCCGTGCCATTCCAAGCTCTTCCGACAGTTTGTAAAACGAAACGTTTCTAGCTTTTATGAGCGTGTCAAGTTTTTTAAAACTCGCCTGTCGTTTTTTCTTATTCAATTTCCCATCTCCTTTCTTGACAATAGTTAGGAAATCCGTTACAATAAAAAGCGCCATATTAGGCAAAATACGCTAGGAGGTAAAAACCTTGAAAGCAATTTTGATTTTGCCTGTTCCATATTTGCGAGGTCGCATTTAAAATGTAGCAATCGGTGTAGCGCATTTTGGGCAGTAAAGCTCGATAAAAAATCATGGCTGGCATTTCCGGTAATATGCCGTGCTACGCTAGATACTCCTCTCAATCCGTCAGCTAATGGCGATTAAACTGCTGAACTTAAACTGCATAAGTGACGGAACATTTAAAGAAGCATTGTGTAGTACCAATGCGTTGAAAGACTTCAAAATGTATATGGTATAAAAAATATTGGAGGTCACTATGCAATACAAACCAAATTACCCAAATATGGATAAATTATTTCCGCAACACAAAATTCCTAAAATTGAATCACCTACATATGAAAAAGGCAAATCCCCAATTGAGCTCTTAGAAAGCCAGTCTGCTTACCTTGAAAAGACAAGCAAGGAACTTCACGATATGGCTCAATGTGCTAAATCTCAAGCTGATTCCGCAAAAGAGATTGCTGAAAGTTCTAAAACGCAAGCTGAACTAGCTATTAAAGAATCTCAAAAAGCTAGTAAAGCATCTGTCACTTCTGCGGTACGGGCAAACATATCTACGATAGTTTCAGTATTATCTTTAATTCTTTCTGTTTTTATTAATGCAGATAAGATAATAAAGACTGTGCAAAGCTTTCTATCTTATCTATCCCAGTTAGGACATTGATTAATATTGAAAGAATTCCACAGACAATCGCTATGTTTGACATGGTGTTTGCCTTTTTACAATTTCCCATTATCTCTTCACAAGTTTTATGAATGTCGTTTGTATCCACCTCTTCATCTCCTTTCCTAAGTTTAACTCCATTTAACTTTTCAGTTAAAAAAATAAGTGCCATACTCTGCCTGTGGAATATCCAATACAGCTCCCCAGTTAAGCATATCAGTCTGTGAAAAACCCACATCGCAATTCAACTTCCTTGATACACTATTCTGTGATAAGCCTATTTTATCGGCAAACTTGGCTTGACTGCCACACTTTTCAATTATTCGTCCTCTTAGTTTGTCATATCTATATGGCATTTGCTTTACCTCCTTTCTTTAACACACACTTAGTTTAACACTGTTTAACTTGAATGTCAACACAAAAGTTTGATAAAGTTTAACTTTTTTGTTGAAAGTTTAACATCTTTGTGTTATGATTGATTTATCAAATAGGAAAGGAGTGAAATGAAGTGAAAAACGAAATTACTGCTTTAAGATTAAAAGAAGCGTTATCCGATTTGGATATGAAGCCTCAAGAACTGGCCGACAGGTCCGGTGTGAGCAAAGCTTCTATTAGTCAATATCTTAGTGGCTCTCATGCACCATCTAATATAAGCAGTGGTAAAATGGGTAAGATTTTAAGAGTCGAGCCTATGTGGTTAATGGGATTTGACGTTTCTAAGAAAAAAGAGTCAACTCCCGATATGGCAAAAGAGGATTTTAAATTGTTAGAAAAGTTTTCTTTACTAGACAATAGAGATAAGGAAACGATTTTAAGCATGATTGACGTTATGTTATCTCGAAAAGAAAAAAGTGAGGACTAGCCCCACTTTTCCAAAAAAAGTTTTATGAATGTATGCAGGTACCCCAAAGTGCCTGCATCTTCTATTTTTTCAATCATCTGTATTATTTCTTTCTTGTAATCCATTTTTAAAACCCCACTTTCTAAAACCAATTATAGAACATATGCTTGTAGGCGCCAATACAAAATAGGGCGATAGACCGCCAATTAGCCTACCGCCCTACCGAAACTTGAAGAGTTCTCTTGTTTGAGAACATCATTACTGTATCACTTTAAAGTGTTTTATTTTGTCGAATATTGACAATAGGGATTGTAAAGAGTAAAATAGCAAAAAAGAACTAGAAAGGGGATTTTTTATATGAAAAGATATAGAGAATACTGCATTAACAATCATTATGTTAATATTGGCGATTTAGATAAGTATTATCAAGGCAATATGGAAATGGTTTGTAGACACATCGAGAGTAACTATCTCGTTGACCGCAAAACTTCAAGCTATTATGTAAATTTATACATACAAGATAAGCCGTTTAAAAAGAAAGATTCTGTATTAAGCACAATAGCTATTTGCTTTTGCCTACCGCTTGTACTATGCGCACCGCTTTTTCTCGATGTAATATGTATCATAACAGCACTGATACTTGCTATCATTGATTTAGCTCTTAAGAGTTCAGAACAAATTCCAAGGCGCCATGTAGGTTCGATTGTTGCTATTGTGATATGTGTTCTTTCTGCTTTAGGATTGATTTTTGTAGACCATTCAAGTACTGATACCGCTAAAAGTGACAAGAAGTCCAATAATCAAATTGAGAGTGAAATAGAAGCCGAGACAGAGGGTAATTCCTCGCAAGATTATCAAAGGATTGAAGCTCGTGTCGGAGAGGGAATAACTTATCAAGACAACATAAATGTAGCTTTAACTGATTTTTATGAAAATACGAATTATGATTACGAAAAGCCTAAAAGCGGATATAAATATGTTACTTTTAGCTTTCAAGTGGTAAATAATAGTGATGAAACATTTAGTTTTTCTTATACTAATGCAACTGGATATGCTGATAACGTGCAAGTCGAAAACAAGCTTTATTTGACTGACAGCTCTTCGATTTTAGAGCTTTCGCCGGGCAGAACTGGAAATGTCGATATATCGTTTGAAGTTCCAACAAACGCGCAAAGTATTGAAATGGATTACAATTTCAATCCATTCGCAGATGATGTTGGAGTATTTATAGGACAATAATCAGAGAGGGCATAAGCCCTCTCTTTTTACGCGTAAAATCCTATTTGCGGTATAGTCTGCTAAACCAAAGTTTAGATAATACAAAGAAGAGCTTGAATTCCAAGTCTGACGCTAATTATACCCATAACAATAGGCACTATGTGGCGCATTTGAAGGCGGCTCTCAACGCTTTATGTTCCAATACATTTATTTATATGATGTACACTCCATAATAAATAACCCCGACATCTTGTGTACTGCTATTATTATTCCAAAGAAGTACAGTAAAATCTTTATTGACATTTCTTCCAATTGATATGCCCTTGCCGCCAGCATAAATTATAGGAAGCTGCATAATAATCTCTGCATCGCTTGGCAAAGAAAATGGAAAAGAGTATTCTCTATCGGAATTTCCAGTAACTGTTATTAATTCAGCCTTATGCAAGACAACAATATGATTTTTTACTAATGCATTAAGCTTAGTATTAATCTCGCTCTCAGTATAGTATCTATCATCATGGGTGTGAGGTTTCGGAGTTCTGGCATCCGACAGTCGGCTATCAGTGGTATTTACCTTAAAACTTAAACTCTGGTTTAATTCATCGTATTTGTCATTTAAAATCTTGCCTTGGCTTGCGTCCAATGCGCTACCAGTGGCAGCAGTCGTGAGGTTATTCACCAAATCCTTAAAAGCAAAGCTTTTCAAATCAGCGAACCACTTCTTAATTTTTCCGAAGCCGACCGACACTTTTTCGCCAGAAACGAGGTTTGCTCTAGTTGTTGTATCGTTAAAAGTAACTGTTGTATCGCTTATATTTCCGCCTTCTGCAACCGCTCCGATATTGGCAGGGGTTATGTTTACATTTCCTCTGCGATAATATACTTCTTTTGCACCTTTTACTCCTGTTACTGGTGTACCGGCAAGTACATCCCAATATCTATCAGTAGTTAAATACACGTTACTTCCAGCAGGAATTATATTGCCAGCCCCCTCTTTAAAATCAATGGTTGTGGTAAATTGGTCTGTTATATTATACATATCTCCGGAACTAGTGTCTGCTGTGCTCGGCAAGTCGGCAAAGCTGATTGTTCCAAGAGGTCTTAATGCCCCACTTAAGCTCTCAGATATTTCTTTAACTTGCTCTGCGTATTTTTGCGCTTCCGACTCGCTCTTTGCAGAGTTAGTCTCACTTGTCTTAGCATTGGTTTCAGAAGCCTTGGCTTTTGCTTCGCTTGCCTTAGCCTGACTTGCAAAAGTTGACGCACTGGTAGCAGAAGCCTTGGCATTAGTTTCACCGGTCTTTGCGTTAGCTGCGCTTGTAGATGCATTAGTCTCTGATTTCTTAGCATTAGTTTCACTGGCCTTAGAATTTGTTTCGCTTGTCTTAGCGTTACGTGCAGAGATAGACGCACTGTCCTCACTTGTCCTAGCATTGGTTTCAGAAGCCTTGGCTTTTGTTTCGCTTGCCTTAGCATTGTTTGCAGAAGTAGCTGATTCTTGAGCTTTGCTTGTGGCAAGTTCTGCCGATTTTTGAGCTTGTGAAGCAGAACTGCTTGCTGAGTTGGCTTTTTCTGTCGCAGTTTGTGCTGATTTTTGAGCCTGTGACACGGATTGAGCCATGCCGTCAAGGTAACTCTGAATAAGTCTTTGAATTTCAACGTCAAAATCCTCAACAGTTCCCATTCGCTTAACTATTCCGGGTGCGAAGCACATCCATATCTGCTGTTTTTTCGTGTCAGAGTCGGTCGATACCGCCCATTCTCCGGCTTTCATTTTTAAGGGGTCAAACTCCGCGTATGCCCCTCGTCTCATTTGAATTGCCATAAATTACGCCTCGCTTTCATCAATTATCTCCATTTGCCTAAAACGTGAAGTTGTAAATACAATTGTTTGTTTGTTTCTGCAGCAGCCGAGTTTATACAAAACCCCAACTCATTACTGCTCCATCTTGTAAAAAAAATAGAATACAACCCGCCGGCGCTACAAAACACAGTACCTGTAGTATGTAAGATACTTTTTATTCCGTCTGGCATATATACGCTTCCATAAGTATAATACAGACTACCATATTTAGAGCCAAACGAGACAGTCGCGGGAAAACTTCCCCACATTTCTATATATCCATCTGTCCACTGTCTCCAATACCAGCCGTTTTCATTGGTAAATGTTTTTGAGCCAAAAACAGTTTCAACCCCATTAAGAGTCAAATTGTTTGCGGTAATGTCAACGTTAGTTCCACTTACATTAACCGTTTCACCGTTTATGCTTGCAAAGCCACCGCCACAGCCCATACCGCTAGTATGTCCTCCAACGTTTGAAAAAAGGTTTGCTCCCTCTGGATTTACTGTAAGATTATTATCAATATCATTTCCACTGTAATTTCCGCTTATTTTTGTCCCTGTTTCCGCGTCTTGCGCCCAAAAACTTTGATTGAGTCCTGTGGACGGGTTGACAACATCAACATTGAAAGCTTTTGTAAATTCGCCGTATGCTCCTACAATTTTTGGGGAAATAACATACTCTTTTCCTATTTGCGTATAGCCAATATTGTCTTTTAATTCGTTTAACTTATCGTTTGTTGCAAAATCGGGTTGGTCTGAGATATTGTTCCACGAAATACTCACTCCGTCAGCGAGCGTAATGCCCTTGTTATCAAGCGTAATCAGAATTTTTCCTTTTGCGTCTTTGACATACTGCTTGCCGTTTGTGTTATTCTCACCGCCTAGAGTGAGCGTACCACCATGCGCCCAGTCAAAATTAATGCCGATGGCCGACATAATATTGAAAATAGCGTTTCCGTCTTTGTCAACTCCTGCTTTCCATGTTTTGCCGTAATCATTTGAAACCGCTAAGCCATTAGCCGTCATTTTCCACTGTATGTTGCTCGAATTAAGGTCGGCTTTATTATGCATAATGTAAATAATTGAGCCATCCTCTTGCACCTGTTCAGTCTTAAAGAGTCCGAGTGATTGAGACATTAGCTGTGTCAGCAATTGCATTTGCTTATCATATACACTTAGTTGTGTCTGTGCAACTTTCCTGGCCTGTACGACAGCCTTTGTCTCGTTACTGAATTTATCAGCACTATTCCTTGAAGCGTTTTCAGCGTCACACGAAATTTTAGTGCCACTTCCAACTGTAAATGTTCGGTTGGAAATAAAACAGCTATAGGTATTCTGCTTGCGGTCTGTCACAAGCGCCACATCTCCGCTCTCAATCAGTGGGTTTGACAAGAGCGTAGCGTCAAGAGGTCTAAACCTCATGCCACCGATTTTTTTGAAGATATAGTTTGCAATTGTTTGCGCCTTGTCTGCCGAAATAAACGGATTATCAGAGATTGAGACTGCATATCCCTCTTTTCCGGCAAGTACATTAACATCTTTTGTCTTGTCCTCTTTTGAGGTTACAGTTACCTTTACCCCGGTGATAACAACATCATCGGTCGCAACATTCAAGTCTTTTTGCGTGTAGATGTTGTGATAGTTTCTCGCTTCTGTAAATGTTCCACCATCAGCAGTATCTCCACTTGAATAGTCGGTGAAATTTCCACCATTCAGTGTATCTCCGTCAGAGTATGGTGTAGTTTTTGTGCTAAAAGTTCCGCCATTGTAATTTTGGCTCCCAAACTGGCTCATATCATACCAACCGATAAGCAATTCGCCATCGTGACCGCACTTGCCCCACAATCCGCTCAACTGTAAGATGTAAGCTATTACCTGTCCATATGTGAGTTTTTGATTATCGCTTGGTATCTCGTTAATCACGTAATCAGAGTTATCGAATCTCGCCATAGTAAAAGGTACATCACACTTAATACAAGCGTCTCTGACTACCTCATATGCTGTCGTAGGGTAGCTTAAATTGCTATCATACTCACGATTGAAATTATTAATATTGTCAAGGCAAGTAAGCGTTATGAGCGAGCCGTCATAGCTTGTTTCGCTGACTCTATATTCACCGATTTTTAGTTTTTCACTTGTGCCATCAGAAAAGCTTTTTGAAACATATGCTGTTACGCTTGCCTTATCAAAATCATACTTACTGTAATCTTCATAAATGTTATTCAGCTTAATTTTCAGTTTTCCGGCGACCAAAGCCCCAATTGTGAAAGTGCCATTGCTCGATGTTGAGTCATTGACTTCGAAGCCGTTCGCCCACAGTTCACTATCACTAATAGGGATTTTTTCACCGCTTGCCGTAACTATGTCAGCAAAGCAATTTACGTTTATATCATTATCGAGCATTACTGCCCTTTGCCATTTAGCCGATACGTTAAGCATTAAATCACCGCCTTATACTTCTATGAGGTCGAAACTCAATGTCTCATACCTCTTATTGTTGATAGTCCATATCTTGATAGGTGCGCTTCTATCACCTACATAGAATGTACGTGTTTCATCAGTGCCACTCATAGCGTCAGGATATGTTACTCTGATATATTCGGGGTTCACCATTTGAAGTATCTTTGCCGTCCTAGCTGTGTCTGTACCGCTCCATGACAATTTAAGCTGTCGTTTCTGCGCTATTCTGTTTTTATGCATTTGAGCGTCCTGCGTACGTCCACTATCGCTTGCAGACACATCAATCATGCCCCATTCAAAGCTTGACGGAGTAGGTAATTCCGCTCCGTCTACTAACATCATTGCCATACTGTTACCTCGTAAAAAGACACCCACGCAAGGGTGAGTGTCTTAACCAAATTCATTTGCTACAATATATCGTTGTCCGTGCTTTGCTTTGCCTACCTGTGTCATGCGATAGAGTGTTTCACTGTCGCATTTAAACACATTCTCAATGATAGGTGCAGAATTTCCACCGGTGTTATAGTTCATCAGTGCTTGAGCCATTCCCTCTAATACAGCATCTCTAATTCCGTCTGTAATCTGTTGATTGTTTGCGACTACGTTTCTACCATTTGAGAATTTACCGACTAACTCATTGTGATTGATGAAAGCCATGCCGTCCTCTCCCCTTGGGAAAATTCCGCCACTAGCAAGCCTTGGAATATGCACTTTTGGAACTAACGATACTCCGTTCCAATTTGCACCGGCCACCTTAGCAGCCATAGAAACAACTTTGTTAAATCCTCTTAATAAAGAGTTAATTCCACTGACAACAAAATTAACCCCATTCTCTATTTTTGAAATAACGTAGTTCATAGCCCCTGTGACACCGCCTCTTATTGAACTCCACACATAATTAAATGCGCTTGTAATTCCATTTTTCATAATATTAAAGCAGTTTGTGATAGGTGAAATAACATTGCCATTAAACCAGCTCGCCACCCCTTGCCAAGTAGATATAACAAAGTTCTTTGCTACGCTAAGTGCCGATGTTATGCCAGCTTTCAACATATTAAAAAAGTTTGAAATCGGTTGTATTACTGTACCGCTAAACCAACTTGCCACCCCTTGCCATGTTGAAAATACAAAATCTTTTGCTGTCTGTATCGTTGTCTGTATAAGCGTTTTTAAAAAATTAAACAGATTTGAAATTGGAGTAATTACATTATTATTAAACCAGCTTGAAGCTACTATCCAAATTGCTTGAATTATTATCCAAACACCTTGAAAAATCTGTTGTGCTCGTGTAGCAAAGCCTTTAAAAAAGCCAACTATCGGCTCAATTACTGTGGAACTAAACCATTTCGAAGCTCCTTGCCACACAGTTACTATGTCTTTCCATAGAGAACTGAAAAAGCCACTTATGGTTTTCCACATATCTTTAAAAAACGAAACTACAGGCTCAATGACATTTCCATTGAACCAATCGCCAACCGTTGAAAATAGTTCACAAATTGTGTTCCAATTATCTTTTACTAAAACAACGATTGTTGATACTGCCGCCACTATTGCTCCAACAATTACTGCTGGCAATGCTGCCACACCGGCTAATATTGCTCCGATTGTAGCTAATGCAACACCTATTACCATTAGAATCTCATTCACCCAACTAAATCCGTCTTTTAACATTTTGACAAAATTTACAATAGATAAAATTGTTCCGGCTATTGCCGAAAAAGCAGAACCAATTGTTGCTAATAGGTCTACTGCCCCTGTTCCGAATGCGGCTGTTATTGCATCACCCAAGCTTAAGCCACTAAATAATCCCTCTATGAGCAATCCAAGATTAGTTGACAATGAGGCGAAAATCGTTTTAAATGCTTGCATTATTGCCGTTCCAATGCCGGCTCCTTCTACAAGCTCAAATCCAATTTTTGAAGCTATTGCCTGTGCTATCGCTTTTGATAATGATTTTCCAATAAAAGCGAGTGCCACTGAACCTAATTTTAGCGAAATTATCTTTTTTATCAGCAATGTGCCAACTATTATCTCAACAGTTTTGATGTCCAAATTGCTTAAAAAGTCCGTAATTCCTTTTAGTACGTCTTTCCACGACACATTTTTAATTGCCGTGGTTAGCATGGTGTATATTCCTTGTACCCATGCGTTAATAGTTTTTGCTAGTAACGCAAAATCAAAATTCTCAAAAAATCCATTAATGCCGTTAGCAATCGACAAGCCAAAATTAGTCCAGTCGAATGTTGTACCGAATGAATTGAGAAAATGCAAAGCTGTGTTCAGTGAACCAGCTATTGTTGCACCCAAATCGTAAAAGAGTCTTGGGCTGATTAAGCCATTAAGGAAGTCTGCAAGTCCTTTTCCGAAATTGTCAGCTTTCTGATATATCTTCTTCCAATCAATGCTCTCCATAGCACTCGCAAGAGCGTCACCGATGTACTTTCCGAGTGAGTATAAATCTTTGATTGATGATTTGTATTTTTCAATCAATCCATCGGTCTTTTTCAGTGAGCTATCAACGCCACCGCCAGCTCCACCACCACCTGAACCACCACTGCCTGAACCGCCACCACTGCCACTATCGCTGTTATCGTCAAGTGCGTGTATCTCATCTATACTAAGCAGTGTCTTTTTCAGTTTTTGGGCTTTCTTATTAGAACTATCAGCGCTATCACCAATATCACCTACTCCGCCAGCTATGTCCTCCATGCCGTCAACAGTAGCACCGCCACCGCTTATCTCGATAGTCCATCCGAAGATTGCTCCGAGCGCGTCAGCTACAGTTCTTGTGAAGCTGATAACCTTGAGCATTACTTTACTTAAGGCTTGAACAAATGGCTTTAAAGCATTGATTATTACGCTACCTATGATACTGCCCCATGCTTGGAACTCTTGCTTAAGGACTCTTACACTATTCGCCCATGTCAATTTGTTATCGTAAAGGCTTTTTATCCTCTACTTCTTATAGTTTCCTATAAGTTCAGCGTACATTTTCAACCACAAAAATAAGACGCATTTCTACGTCTTATGGTTGTCGAGCACTCTTGGGAAGATTATATTTATTCACTTCCTACGCGTTACAGTGTCAATCAGCCTTTCGCTATCTGATTGATTACCTCGGTATTGACTTATTGACTTATCCATTTATATCCGTATGCTGTCCTGTCGGGTTTATCAACTACTTTGTGTATGGCTTTGTAATTGACCCCCAACGCTTTGCCAGCGTCAGATATTCTATCATACTCCTTGACTACTTTATTTGTTTTTATGTCAATTTGAGCTATTTTCCTACCCTTTTTTAGTTTAGTATACATGCTCAAATCTTTTATCGGAAAATCTTCTTTATAGACAAAAATATATCCATTGGCATTTTTATAACGATGTTTCAATGCCCCTATCAGTGTTGTCCTGTTTGTTCCTGTTTCGGTTGAAGCCTGTGCTATGCTATCAAATTCTTTGATATAATTGCCTTTTAGGTCACATTGAATAACTTTTCTCTGATTGATAGGTTTTGGCTTTACATATGTCTTAGCTCCATTAGCTTTATATTCATCTTCAAACATGAATTGATAGCCTTTACATGTCAGCATTTTGTTTTTGCAACATAATAATACATCAACATTACCAAAACCATATTTCTCGGCTTCCATCGCACTATCGTATCTTTCTATGAATGTTCCGTCTTTATCTAGCCTTACGACAGCTCTTGCGTTGTGTCCACCAACACCACCCTTATTCTCATTATATCCATCTCTGTATGTGTTATACAAAGATATATAAAATCTTTCAAGTCGCAATGCTTTCTGTGAACTATTGCATTTATCAATCACTTCCCATTCAAAGTTGTCCTTGCCATATTCTTTAATTGCTCTGTGAAATAAGCAATCCTCTTTTGGTGAACACCTTAAATGTTGTTGAACCCTAGCGTGATAGTTTACTGTTTGTCCGATATATAATTTTCCGTTTACTTTATTTGTAGCCTTATAGATATAATACGTTCTCATTAAATCACCTCAAACATATTATACCAAAGTATGTTGTTTAAATCAACTTAGTTTTCACCGACTTTGCTCGATTTTTCATCAGCATATTACTATGCTGCGCGACACATGAAACTAACGTTTCGTTTATCGGCTGTCTTGGCGAAGTCACCTTGCGCAGCTTGCGTATTTGCCATGACATAATTATATCTTAGCAATACTTTTTCAGCTTGCGTCATGGACTTGATATTTGCGTCAAGTCCGTTTTTCATAGCCCACTCTGAAAGTGTGGCTTGTGTTAAATCAAGTCCGTATCTCCTTAATGGTGCGATTGTTCCTGAAAAAATGGATTGTAAACTCTTTGCAACATCGGCTTGGTCTACATCATAGAACGAAGCCATGTCACCAGCTAACCTTGTGAGATTAAGCGACATATCAGCCATACTGTCTGTAGTCTTGTATAGCGTGTTATTTTGGCTCATAAGAGCTTTATTTGCCACTGCCGTACCATTTGCCACTTGCTCTGACGAAATGCCTATAGAAGTACCTAATGCTTGGAAACGGCTTGATATTTGCTTAACTGTCAGCTCTGACATTCCGAAGTCTTGAATTGATGTTTTTGTGAAATCATCAACCTTGCTTGCCATATCGCCAAACGTGGTATCTACTACGTTTTGAACCTCTGTTAATTGGCTTGCTAAATCAACTGCACCGCCTATTTTTCCTACAGCTCGCATAACCAACCAATAAGTTGCGTAAAACTTACCGATAGTTGAAGCCAAACCACTGAATCCGCTTCTTGTACTCTTAATTGATTTAGTTGTGTTTGAAAAGCCTGTTACAAGTGACCTACTAGCCGAGCCGACTTTTGAGCCTTGCTGTGACAGATTAGCAAGTGCATTAGTCATTTGAATAATGTTACTGTTGACTCTCGGTGCGCTAGATAATGTTGTCATTACCTCTTTCAAGGCACTGCCAAGGTTTCTGATGTTCTCCGCAGCATAACCGGCTGATTTTGAACCGAGCTTTGAGATTGAAGCTGTTAGCTGTGTAATCTCTGCTGATTGCTTTGATATGCTCGCAAAGCCCGACAATTCTGTTGCCATGCTCTTCAAAGCACTTGCCGAGCTGACAAGCCTTGCAGTATCAAGGTTGCCAAGCTTCTCCATGTTAGTCGCAATCTTGCTAAAGGTACGTGTGTCAATACTGCTCACACTTCTAAGTGATGCTGCAAGTTGTGACATTCCGCTCGCAAAATTGCTTATGCTTGCACCATTGAGGGAATTGAGAGTACTTCCAAGTCCTTGCAACTTGCTTTGTAAATTGCCTATGGCTTTAATCGCTTGTTGTGCGTCCGACTTGATTTGAAGCTCAATGCTCTCTGCCATTTTCTCACCTCCCTGTATGTAATAAAAAAGAGAGCCACCCTAAAGTAGCTCTCATGTATTTAGTCTTTGAGCAGATAGTATGTTGTAATCAATCCAACATAGCCATCTTGCTTAAGACCTCTATTCTTCTGAAATACTTTGACACATTTAGTGAGATAATCACTCCACTCCTTGTAATCAGTATCAAGTTTGTAAAAATGATACTTGTCGTGCAGAGTCTTTCTCAACCACTTAATAGCTGTCGGGCAGTTATGTTTCTGACCACTCCACAGATTATGATTTTTAGCAAATCTCTGTGAATTAACTCCGAATCTGCCATCTTCCTTAAGCTCGTCTGTGTCAAATCCGATGTTCATGGCATGTTGCCATTTCCTTACATCATTATTATTGAGGTAATATTCCTCATTGCCTTTCCAAGCATTATTCTTTGCCGGAGTTGCTATTGGTGCCGAACTATTCTCTATTCCATCACCCTTATTAAGCTCAATGTATAGTAAGTTAGCATCTGTGCTGTTATTCAGGCCGCTGCAGGTAAATGCGCTTGAATACTGCCAGCCATACAGAGGATGTTGAATAACAGGCTTCTTTGCGCTATTAGGCTCATCACCAATAGACATTCCTTTAGTTGACGGATAACGTGCTATCCAAAACGGACAATTAATCTGATTTGCGTATGGCGCAATGTACTGATTATAAAAGCTAAGCCCTGTGTATACACCAAAGTTAAGTCCGGCACTCTTGATAACACTCTGATATGCGTTGATAATGTCAATAAGCGTCTGTCCAAGCCCTTGTTGACATTTATCTTCAACATCTAACCAAACGAAAGTTTTTCTTCCGTTAAGTGTCTGAATGACCTTATTTGCGTCTGTCTTTGCCTTGTCTACTGTTGTAGCGTATGAGTAGTTGTAAACGCCTTGTATTGGCATTCCTACATCAGTACAGCCTTTCCAATTTTGCTCAAAGGTTTTATCCGGATTAAGGTCTTTGCGGATTATTTTAAGGATTGCAAATTGCACTCCGGCCCACTTAACCTTACTCCAATCAATATTTCCTTGATATGACGATACGTCAATTCCTTTATATGCCATATTTTCACCTCATTAATCAGGACTTTCAGGTAATCCTGATTGTCTTAATGCGTTAATTCGTTGCTTCATCTCATAAACGGCAATTTCCTCATTAGACTCCTTGTATTTAGGCTCGTTATCTTTTGAGTATTGCTCGCTTAATGATTTTTCAATGTATTTCGCTCTTGCTTTGTTGTTATTTAAAGCTCTGTCAATTGCTGTAAGAGTTGCGCTCAATCCGTATGTGCCCCACCAAGCCCACATATTGTTGTCGGCTTCTTTTTGTTCAAGCATATAAGCCTTTGAATAAGGCTCTAAATCAGCCGGACAAGACATATCTATGTCCTCAACGCTAAATCCATAGCCTTTAGTTACCAAGAGCCAATATGGGCGGATTTCGTTACAATATACTTCCCATGTAAGCTCTTTTACTTCTTGATTGGTTTCTTCTTGGCTGTCTGTACCTCTTTCGCCAGCATCTTTGATAAAAAACTGTTTTTCTCCATTTCAGCCGACAAATCGTTGTAGAGCGACATTATATCTCCACCCTCTTCATTCTCTGGGTCGAGATAATCGTCAAGCAAATCATACATCTTCGCTAATTGCTTCTCTTTTGCTTCTTTATCGTCAAAATCAAAGCCAAATTCGTCAGCGTGAAACTTTTGCAAGCCCACGAGCAAAAACTCCGGTAAAAATCCAAGCATGTTGTCAATGACTTCAAGTCCCTCGCCCTTTTGCTCCATTCCTACGAGCCTTGGGATAATTTTATTCTTATATACCGGTGCATATCCAAATTTAACTGTATACTCTTTTCCACTTAATTTAATTTTCATTTTATCTTTCCCTTTCTCCCTAATTTATATAGGGAAAGAGGCAGTATAAAACTGCCTCCATTACCTTACTATATTGTTTCTTCAAGTTCGCTGTCAGCCGTGCTATCATCATAGCCAACCGCTACGGCTTTTTTCGATTGGCTCATGATTTTTTTGTGAGTGTGATTGCTGTTGGATAGCCTTGGTCATCCTCTGTGACCGCAACATCGTAGTTATCCTCAATCCACTTAGGTACTGTCTGAACTGATACAGTCGCAGTTCCTGTTAAGTGGTCATCGGAAGCCTCACCTGGGGCGAATGACTCCTGACCGATAAAAGCACAGATACCTTCTGAACCTTTTCCGTCTGTGCCATAGAGAATGATGAAGTCAAGCTTCTTGCCCTCGTTAGTTACCATCTCATCCTTGTACTTTTTCTCAAAAGCTCCCTCAACTTCCATAGAACCGGCTGAACGTCTGCCCATTTCCTGTGTCTCTACTAAATCCTCAAGAGTTGAAGTATCTACCATGTTCTGTGAACCGAATGGTGAGGGAATTGTTTTAGCTCTGATTAAGAGCTTGTAAGTTCCAGCCCAGTAATCGCCACTTGTGGTGGATGCGGTTGGTGTCTTGTAAGCAATTCTACTTTTTAATCCTGTTGCCATTTCTAATCCTCCTTATTTTTCATAAAAAAATAAGAGCCAAAAGGCTCTTATAATCTATCATTCCAATCGAATGACCGCCTAGCACGTAATGTTGCAGTCCATAATTTGCCGTTTTTCCTAGCGAATGGGATTGTTGTCAGCTTGAATGACATAGCTTTGTATTCATTAGCCACTGTCTGTGCCACATTCAAGGCTTCTGAACGGCTTTTATTCGTTGTAACAATTACTTGTGCCGTAAATAACACTGTATTTATTCTTTCACACTCTAAATCCTCATTCTGTTCAATAGGTTCGAGTGCTTGAACTAGCACCGTTGGGAAGCTAGCCGTTGCGCTGTCCGACTGTTCCTCTTGTGTGAATTTTAGCTTGGGATATTTAGTTTTCAATTTTTTCTCACATCGGGTTTTTACAATTGCATATGTGAGGTTTTCAAGGTCGTAGACCCATTGATTTTGACTCGCCACTTTATCACCTCAACTAAAATTTTTCCGTGCCGTTTTCATAATGTCATTTTCCATTTTTAAAAATGCGTTATACATCGGCATTGTAGGTGTAATGCCGTATGAATGGTGTAATTCTCCACTTTCGTCTCTCCAATACCAACCCTCACTGTCAAATGCGTGTGTCTGCCCTGGAAAAGTTCCTTGACCGCCTCTTGTATCATTGAAGTGTGGCTTAGCTCTCCAGCCCGAGCCGTATTCAGCCATGAGCAAAGGCGATACATCAACCGTTTTGAGTCCGTCTGCTGTCTGCCATGTACTTTGTATCTGTCCTGTTTCTGTTGCAAGAATAATAGCTGTACATCCGTCCGTTGTATCTTTAATTTCGTAACTAAACGTGATATAGTGTCCGAAATTGCCTGTATTTGCTCGTGCTACATCAATGCCATTACTAGCAAGCTCTCCGACAAACGCAATGCACTTGTCCTGTAAGCGGTCTTTGTATCTTTCAAGCTTGCCTATCGCATCTTGTATAGATTTTTCTGTTAGGGAAATGTCAAGCTTCATAATTACACTTCTTTCACAACTGCTTTGAGCATGTATTTAACTGAATAGAGAGAGGGTTTTACTCCTACTATTGTAAAGTCTGCGGAAGTTGAATCAACTAATCCGTTTTCGTCCTTTGTAGGCTCGCTATCAAGCCAAATAACGTCACCTTTTTTAAAAGGGTATTCTCCTCTGTCTGTCAGCAAAGCAGCGTCAAAATCAGCCGTATTAAAGCCATATTCCTTGTTCTGTGCTTCTCCTCCGTCAAACGATATATTCGCCCGAAAATCAATTGGCTCCGAAAAGCCTGTTTCTTCGTGTGTGTAGTATATCTTCTCTCCGTCCTCCGTTTCGTAAAACTTTAGATTTCCGTCATCGTCTTTTTCATAGACTGTGACTGTTTGACCTTGAAGCGCGTATTTCATGGCCTGTTTATTAATGTCAAGCATTTTTCTTTATCTGCTTGTAAATCTGATTAACACCGGTGCTTGCCATGCCCGACACAATGCCAACTGCTATTGCATCAAGAATGTTGTCTGCCGGATAACCGGGAATTACAAACATCCCAATAATGCCGAGTACTCCACCGGCTACACCTACGATAATAGGAATAATATTATCTTTAACCTGTGGTATCTGCTTTGAAGCATATCCGATTAAATAAGTAATTACCATAATGGCAACTACTGTAGGTACTTGTGTAAAGTCCATCAGTTTTTTCCTCCTTTACCTAAATGGATTTCCTCAATCTCATTTTTCATTTTTGTCACCATGCCATTACCACCGAGTGCGTGGTATGCGTCATACATCTCGCAAAAATTCTGATACGCATATGAGGGAATTTCGCCAAGCTTCATATACTTATCATGGTATTCGATAAGCTGTACTCGTAAAAGTAGCATTGTACCTTTTCCGTTTGCTTGTCGTAGCTTCTTTTCCTCTTCAATGCGCTCGTTTCTTTCTTTTGTGTCTATCGCTTTTTGCTTTTTCTGCTCTTGTAAAAGCCAAACAATATAACCCAAAAGTGCTGTCAGGACAATTGGCAAGGCAATAATGTATGTCTGATAGATTAAATTATTCATCTTACAGCCTTTCATCTTTGGTAATTGGCACACCGCCCACCACCACTTAATGTGTACCGCCTGCTACCATGTTACCGACATCAGTAAAATGGTAACGCACAATCTTCTTATCTTTTTATATAATGCCCTATAGGCAAGATTTATAGCACTTTGACAAAAGGAAAAACTCCAACAAACAGCTTATCTCTGTCTTTCCATGTACGGCTCACTCCGCCCTCACTTAAAGCGCTCATGTAGTTCTCACCGGCTTGCGAATGGTCGTAGACAGCAAGATTGATAACGACATTTTCAAACTGCTTTAAGTCAGCAGTTATATCATCATCAGTGAAAGTGTCCGGATAACACCTTTTTGCTTTTACATCTTCCGTGGCCTGTTTAATGAGCTGTTCAATGAGTGGGTTATCTTCCTTTTTGTCGAATACAACCACATCAGATGTTGTTTCATCATCATTCGTGACTGTATCAATATGAAATTGTTTGAGTCTGATTTTGACTTGTTCTAATGTGGTGTATTCCATGCCAAGCTCCTTATAATCCAAACTTTTCAATTAACATTTTTTTCAAGTCGCTGCCATTTATTTCTGCGGCATTTTCAATACCATTTCCGCTCGCAAGCTTCTTTAGGTCGGCTGTTGACATTCTGTTAATTTCTGTCTTTGTGTATGGTGTTTCAGGTGGGTTCATAAAATCAGAAGGCACCGAATTGCTATTGCTTTCCGGTACCTCGTCTCCGACTTTATACCACACTCCATCATGCTTTATAGAGTGCGTTGCTATCATAAGCCTTAATCCTCCTTAACTTTGAGAACCATAACGCTATCCATACCCTCGAATGTAGGTAATCCAATCATAGATACGATACAGTGAGTATTGATAGGATGGTATGTAGCATATGTGTATACAGATACACCGGTCTCAACAAGTGAGAGGTTTCCGTCTGTGATACTTCCGCTTCTTTCCTCTGGAGTCTTACCGAATGTGTAATCGCCAAGGAATACTCCGGCAGACTGTGCAGATACAATGCCTGTTGGTACAAAGTACTGTGTTTGTCCTGTCTCATCAACATAGAGCTTATCGTATACTTCAATCTCGATACCATATCCTCTAAGGTATTCAGTAACCTGTCCTTGCTGTAATCTGATACCGCCATTGTAAGCAGTGATACCGAGTACCTGTTTCTTTGTGTCCTCTGCCTTAAGCACCATTTCCCAAGTCTCTGTATTCATGGTGAAACGTGTAAGTGAGTAGCCTGTAGCCTTTGCAAAGTCTCTACGAGCTGTGATAAGGTCATCGAGTGGTGCACATGTGGTAGGCTTATCCCATGCACTTGTGCCGGTAATTGACTTAAAGTGCTTTTCCTTATGCTCTGCGCCATTGTCGGCTGTGTAATCAACAACATAGTTCTTATCGCCAAGTACAACCTTTACCTTTGGTACACCATCTGTAGGTGCAAGTAACTGCCAAATCTGTCTCTCCGGTACAACTAATGCACCCTCAATTAACATCATTGGTTTCTTAGAGATTTCACGTAATACGTTATTGGCAAGGCTAGAGTTTTCAGAAGTTCTGTAATTGTCGTACTCCTGTTCCTCTTTCTCTGTTACCATATATCCCTCACGATAAAATGGCATTGAGTTCTGAATGTCAGAGAAGCCTCCAACATCTCTTAGCTCTGCCTGTGCATCAAAGTTTGAAGCTTTGAGCGATACCGGCAGTCCGTTCTTACCTTTGATAAATCTAAGGTCGAGTGAGTCCTGTTTGCGTGTTCCGAATTTTTGTCTGCCAAGATAAGGGGCAGTTCCTAATATCTTTTTGTAGTTATCCCACATTACACCGAGGCTTCTCGCTGTAAATGCTTCTGCTAATGGTAATGCCATGTTCTTCTACCTCCTTTTAGACCTGACTTGCTACAATCTTTGGTGCGCCATAGAAAGTAACTCTAGGTGTTGCAGTTCTAGCTTCATCTGCGATTGAAAGTGACTTAACTTTCTCCCAATCAATAGTTCCCTGATATACATATGTTCCAGGCGCGTCACCCATTGTTACATCTACATCGTGTAACAGATAGCCCTTGCACTCTGCGTCATTGCTTGGAAATGGTGTACCAGCCGGTACAATCTTCATTCCGTTTGTGTCTGCGCTTGTTACCATAGTCTGTGGTACAAGGCATGCTGCACCCTCATAAGGGAAAAATTTTAAAATTCCTTTACCCTGTGTAAAGTCTCTTACGATTGGTTTTCCCATCGTTCTACCTCCTGTTTTAAATTACATAGCTGTTTTGACTTTCAGCGTTTGCAACTGTACCGAATGAGATTTGTTCTGCATTTGCTACATCTGCCGGCTTTGAGTCGGGCTCATTATTGTTACCGCCATTGCTTGGATTCGGAGTATTGTTGAGTGCATTTTTCTCATACTCTGCGATTGCATTGGCTTTCATGTCGGAAATAATCTTGCCAAGTGATGTCGTGTCAAAAGAGCCATCCTCTTTTACTACTGTCTTTACCTGTTCTGCTGTAATTCCAAAATCTGACATAGCCTTCTCACGCAAGTCTCTGACAGCGTTATCTTTCTGTAGCTTGGCTATCTGCTGATTGGCTGTCTCTAAGGCTTTATTTGCCCTTTCAAGCTCCGTCATGTTGCCATTCTGTAGCTCATCAAGCTGTGTCTGTAGCTCGTCAGCTTTGTCGGCTTTAGCCTTATACTGATTGGCTTTCTCTTTCTCTCTTGCCATTTCCTCACCGCTCTTGTTAAGCAGATTTGTTATCTGCTCATCCGTTGCGTCCGGAAAAAGCTTCAAAACATCATTTCTTGTCATTTCAATTACCTCCGTAACTCACGCTTTTGTTATCGCGGGTCGCTCCCGCCGAGTTTTTCTGTTGTTTAACGCACAACTGCAAATTTTGTATAATAAAAAGCAACCTATAAGTTTTCCTTACAAGTTGCTCATTATTTGTAATATTTAAGACTGCATCTACACCCTGCTATTTCTTTTACCTGTGCCCCTAAAGAATGGTCTTTCGGAAACATCATAAGTGAGTTTCCAACTTCAAACGGCTTAAAAATATCAATTCTCTTTCTGTCAACATTCGCATGTGTAGGTCTGACATGTGAATCTTCTTTTGAGCGCCATTCTTTTGTTTTGTAACCTTGTTTCACCATATCGGTTTGCAATCTGTAATTGCCGACCGCATTAGCTTCATTCGCAGCTACATTTTTTGCTCGCTTCTGTGAAGTAAAATACTCTACTTCAGTATTTTGTGTGGTAGCGTCAACCACCTCATTCACAATGTACCGGGCATAATCCGTAATATATGAGGGTGTTCTCTTTGCTTTACAGTACTGTGTGGCAATGCTCTCATATCTGATGATAAATTCTTTGGTGATAGTGGTTATCTCTGTTTCTTCCTTGCCGGATAACAAGGTGAATAGCATAACAAAGATTTTTTCAAACTTTTCAGCAAGTTTTTTTCTATCTTCCTTTTCCTCGTCAGATAAATCCATCTCACCAAAATATGTTTCGTAATCTATGTCCTGTATTTCATTTTTGTTAAGTGCGTGGATTTCGTCTGCCATATCAAGCTCCAAAATAAATTGACAGCCAATTATTCATCGGCTGTCTTTCCATTGTTCTTATCATCGTTATTATTGTTAGGTGTAGCTGTTGTCGGCTGTTCTTCCGGGAATAACATTTCCATGCGCTTAGCACTTTCAAGAGTGACTTGTTCAGGGTCGCTAAACATGTCAATCGTCTTAACGGCTCTCTTGTAATTGATACCGCACCTAAGTAATATTTCAAGCACTTCTGCCTTAACAAGCATATTGTCAAGCTTATTGTGATTAATGTGTATTTCAACATCACTAGGCATAAGCGTAAAGCCCTTATTAATTCTCAGCCTGTTAAGAATAAGCCTAAGTGTCATTCTCTCCGATTTCTTAAGAATTGGCTCATTAATAGCCGTTCTAAGTCCGGCATCGTAATGTCCATTTCTCAATTCTACGGCTGAACCGGTGTCACCGCCTGTGTTGCCCTGACGATTTGCAAGCCCTTGAATACTTAAAAATCTTTCAAAAAGGTCAGTAAATACCACCTGTCCCTCTGTCTGATTAAGCTCGCTCGTCATTACATCAACATCAGCTTTATTGTCTGAACCATTGTTAGATTTAACTACCAATGCTCCCTCTTGTCGCATTTTTCTGAATGTATCTATATCAATCTCGCAATTAACAAATTTCACCCATGCAGACACAAACTGCTCGACTCCATTAATTCTGTCTGATGTAAGCACGTTAATAGCATCTGTGATTGCAATAGTCATTTCAATGTCAGATAATCGCCTTGCATTGTTTGGATATTCAATCACTGGGATTGCTCTGTTTCCGTTTATTCCACTTGCATAAATCTTGTCGTTGCGAATATCAAACCACTCATTGTCGGTGAACACATAGTATATGTTCGCTCCGTTCTCGTCCTCTCCGATTTGACAAGAGAATGCCGGACGTCCGTTTGAGTAGTACACAACAAACGTATACATTGGATTTTCAGACGATAAATAAAAATCGCTCTCATCAAGCAACTGCCCTTGTCCGTCATCATTACCGATGAATCTGTAGCCGGTACCGCATATGCTTCTCCAACGATGTATGTCTATGTCACACTCTTGTTTACTTTCAGAGTCCATTGTGATATTAAGCTGTGTGATTTCTTCTGACTTATGGTTATCAGTGCCACGCAGCACATATTGGATTGGCTCGGCACACATCTCTGCGGTTTTGCGCTCAACAAGCTCATACGCAAGATTTACAGCAATCTTGTTATTGATTTCCGGTCGGTTTACTTTCTGCCGATACAAAATCGGTTGGTCGCCACGATAGTATCTGTCAAGATACTCAATCTCAATAGCGTTTTGCTCATGAATCACAAGTGCTTTATTCAGTTCTTCGATTATGTTGTTTTTTGTGATTTGCCTTTTACGTGTGAAAATAACTTGTCTGCCGTAATTATTCTGACAGACAGCCGAAAAAGGTCTTACGTTTTTATGTGCATATCTATACATCAATAAAACCTCATGCCACTTGCAGAAGTTCTCTGTGGAACCTCTTTTATCTGAAATTCTTGTGTGCCAGCCCAAAACCATATCCATTTACGGCAGCGTGTACACATTACCTTATGGTGCTTCTTATCGTTTTTATTCACCCACGTTAGCAATTTACCGCAACGAGGGCACATTACACTTCGTTTTCCTGTTGGTACAATATTAATATTCTGATTATTCATGTTGTCCTCGTTTCACTAAAAATGGCACCCACAATCTGTGAGTGCCATTTCTAAAAGAGATTTTACACAATGAACGAATTACGATTTTTTCATAGTTATATTATAACTGTCAATTTTTTAAGTGTATATATGCAATGATATGCAAAACTATGCACACTACTGCACATTTTCAAGATATTCTTTTCCGTAAAGCCTTTCAAACTCTTGTAAGGCTCTGCCGTGGATTGTAAATATTTTTCTTATGCTCCAATTTGTAGCCTGTGCGATTTCTTCAAAAGTGTTTTGATTGACATATCTCATTGAGAGTACGTGATAGTAGTCGGTATTCTCCATACTATCAATTTGACCGATAATATGATTTCTTTTTCTCATAAATTCATCAACAAGTCTGTCTGTGTCTTTTTCCAAGTCTACAATTTTAGTTACTGTACTGCCTAATTTATCTTTATCAGATGAAACATCAACTGCCTCTTTGTCCGTTGAAATAGTAACGCTACATGCTATTGTCTTAAGTCGGTATATTTCAGACAGCTTGTTTTGTATCATTTTATCTAATCTGCTAATCTGATTTAAGTAAGTTTTTGTATTCATTAATAAAGTCCTCCTCTGAACGGATTGTGTACTGCTTCAACCTTTGCTATTCTACTGCCTTGCGTCATTCTTAATGCAAAGTTTGAAAAAACATCAGGAACATCATCAAGCTGTTTTTTGCCTGTTACTGAATATCGTTTCAGCAGTGATACCATTACTCCATAAGGCTCATTGGGCTTATAAAGTGATTGGTCTTTGAAAATAATATGTTGTAAAATCCAGTTAGAACACTGAAAAATACGTGCTTCCTTATTTGTCTCTGTCGGTACATCAGTGATGTTGCATATCCACCCTTTATTTTCAACTCGCTTATTGACTTCCATAGCCACTCTGTCACCGCCGGCATTACGCTCAAACTCGCATTCCTGTACTTGATTATTGACTAATGTGTTTGACGCATTTTCATACTGCATTTCATAGTCTGCCGTATTATCGCACACGCAATCAACACAGTAATAGTCCTCGCCATATTTTTGAAGTATTGGCATAACAAAATAGTCTGTGCCTTTTCCTTTTGTATCGCATTGAGCTGTGATAATTTCCGGCTCACCATGTGGCAGATTGAAGTATCTACGGATTTTATCATCGGGAAACAATAAACCCTCACGCTCGATAGGTTCCTGTTTATACAAGCATCGGTACGAGATTTCGTCCATGAGTAATTGTTGGTCAGCAAAAAACTCTTTCGTAAAACCGCCATACTCATAATCAAAATTGCTTTCCCCTGTCACCGGGTCTACATCGGGAACCGATATTGTTTTGACTCTTGGATTTCCGACATACATGTTTTGAATGCGTCCGATAACATCATGTACGCTCCAACGAGTGGCAATATGTATCTCTTTACACGGCTTTCCGTCCGTATCTTGTGTCTTACGTTGTCTTGCGTCTACTGCGTATTTATCCCACAACTTATCAAGTATTGTAGGATTTAAGGCTTCCTCAATTCCGCCTATCATATCATCAACTAACAAAAATTTACTTGCACGGACTTTTCCAGCATTCTTACTTCCGACAGAAGTACATTGTACTGACGGAAAAGGTTTGTATTTGCCAATATTGAATTGCTCCATTTTGGCATTCGTGCTTGTAACTGATAGATTAGGAAAAATGTCATGCCACGCATAATCATCATCATTGGTAACAATGTCGTATACTCCATCATAGTACATTCGTGTAATATCGCCACTGTGTGAATAAAATAGGCTGTAGTCTTTTGGAAACCAACCGGCAACCGCCGAATGAAAAAATTTCTCAATCGTACTCTTTCCGGCTCCAGGCACTAGGCTCACACACAATATGTCGTATTTATCATCAATCATGCCTTGCAGTGCGTCCACAAGTCCGATTTTGATTAGTTGTTTCCTACGTGGCATATAAAATCGGTCTTTAGGCTCACGCTTTTTCTCTATGTACTGAAAATAGCTGTCAACTATTTTGTTTTGGGCTTCAAGTAACAAAACCTCATATTTTTTGTTTATCAGCTCATATGTAGTCTTGTGGTCGAATGCGTATTTTTCCAAATCCCAAATCGTGCCACCTGTTTTAGCCGTGCAGAAGTCATCTATAAGCTCTTTTGCCCTCTTAGTGAGTTGTAGTCCATACTCAATATCCTTCTCGCCGTTTATGGCTACACTGCAAGCGTCTACATAGGCATTAATTACTTGCTCGTCTTTTCCTTTATCCTTTATGTAGTTTTCATATCCGTTTACTGTGGAAATAAGGCTCTGACTAGCCATAAGAAAAGCACCTCCACTTTTAAAAAGCAAAGGTGCTTATAGACCTCTGCCTATAATTGTTTTAGGGTAGCGACTAACTCCGTTTGTTAGCCGGTAATTGTTTTTATTCGTTTGCTTTGAAATTGTAAATCGGTTTAATAATGTCAACTATTTCAACAGTATCTTTTATATTTCCAATTATTTCATCCATTGTTTTATATGCCATAGGGCTTTCATCAATCGTAGATGTATTTACGGATGTTGTAAATATTCCATCCATTGCTTTTTGATACTCTTCTAGAAAAATGCTTTCTTTTGCTTTTGACCTGCTCATTGTTCGCCCTGCTCCATGCGGTGCTGAATAATTCCAATCTTCATTTCCTTTGCCAATTCCCAAAATGCAACCGTCACGCATGTTTATCGGTATTAGTACCTTTTCGCCTGTTTTTGCAGAAATAGCACCTTTACGAACAATATTTGTATCGTGTTCAATGTAGTTGTGAATTGTTTGAAATCGTTCTGTTTCTTTTGTAACTTTCCAACCCATATAGTAACAAATAATGCTCTGAATGGCTCTTCTGTTAATTTCCGCAAACTCTTGACATAATTTCATATCGTGCAAATACATTTCTCTATGTTTTCCAACAAGATATGATAACTCTCTAGGGATTTTAGTTGTATTTGCTTCGTAGGACTGCTTTAATTCTTTGATAGCCTTGCTGATTTCTCTTTCTCTTTTACATTTTTTGTATTCAGCAATCAATTTCTCACTATCTTGTTTAAAATTCGATTTTCCCGATATATCATCAATCGCCATTTGCTGATATATTTCTGCAACTTGCTTTCCGACATTTCTACTTCCCGAATGAATAACAAGATATTTATTATTCTTGCTATCGTTATCAACTTCGATAAAATGATTGCCGCCTCCCAGCGTGCCACAACTTCTTTTCAGCCAATTTATATTTTTCAACTGTTCCTTGCAATGCAATTTTTCAATAATATCACTTGCAACAGATAAGTTTTCTTCTTCATGAACTTTTCTACCACTTGGAACATATTTTCTAATGACGTTATCTAATCTCTCAAAATCAATATCAATATTCCCTTTTTGATTTCTGCACCGCACCTGTCGCAAGTGTACCATTCTTTTTCATGTTTCATATAATTCCCTCGCTTATAAATCAATTTTGCAAACATGTCCCATTCCGTTTATGTAATGTTTGTTTTCATCTAAATAATTTGTTGTTTCAAGCAAATATTCTTCACATTCTTTGAAATATTTACATTTATCACACTTGGTATATTCTTCAATATATTTTCGTGGTTTGTATTTTTCAAAGTCTTTGCACTCATAATCAAGTGATGTATCATTTCCTTTTTGACACTCATAAACCGGATATTCTTCGCCCTCTTCTTCATCGAAGTCATAATCTATATCGCAATATTTACAGATTGAGCAATCTTTTTCCATTCACATACCAACTTTCAAACCAATCCTAGCATATAAAGAATATCAAGCCCCGATATTCTCTCCGTTCCCTCTCTTGTGTGCATAAGAATTTCTTTTAGTTTTTCATTTTCTGCATCGCTGTATTTATTTCTATCATACGCTTCTGAAAAACAATAATATTTGCAATATCCGTATCCTGTGCCAAGCATAGTGCCGTAAATGTTCTTCCCGACAATATCGTAATATTTTGGCACTATTAAAATATCGTGTTTTTCATCTAGGGTACATTCCTTTTGTTCTGCTTCTAACTTTCTTTGAAGATATTTCAGAAAACTTTTTATATCTTCTTCCGTTTTAGAAATATATAAAATCGTTTCTTTCAATTCTCCACCAGCTTTCTAAGCACCATTTGTAAACATATTTCCAAAATGGAAATCATTTAGTGCTTTTTCTAATTCGTCTTTGTACCTAAATGGACTTAAAGGGCTTTTTATTTCTTCCCTCAATATAGGTGACGCATTGTCTATTAAAATTCCTTGTGTAGCACTTGCAAGATTTTGTTGTGGCAAATCTGCTAAAGCGCATAACTCCATTCTTTTATGGTCACATTTTTCAGATTTAGGGCAACTTTTACATTTTTCTGCTAATTTACTTAAAGGTTCTGCCATTACTGCACCAACTTTCTACCGCAGATAGGGCAATAAGCTATTTTCATTACCATTTCAACATTCATATCTTTACTGCTACACACCGCAAAATTCACACATGTCTCTTATTTCTCCTTTGCCTTAAACAGTGTGTCGGGAAATGGAATGCCTAAAAAATGCATATTTGCGTACTTCCTAAATGTCGGCACGCTCATACCGGCAATCTTTGCAGCTTGTGCCTGTGAACATCTGCCATATGCGTATTCCATCAATCCCTCTCGGAATGAATCAATATTTCGTGTCTTAACTCCTTTTGCCATATTTATACCTCCATTTTTTGCTTTTCAATTTGATGTTTGTGTTTTGCCATCTCTCTGTGCATTTTATACTTCATATTTTCACAGCCGATTTCTTTTAGCTCTGTTTTAAAATTATCAAAGTCGCTGTCATTTTTGATGTATACATTGACATATCTATCTATTTGCGGTCTTGTCATAATTACACCATTTTCAGTAAATACTTTTCTGATATAGTTGGTGTAATAGCAATAGCCTTTGACTTTTTCGTGATATAACCCCCAAAAATAATCCGCATTTTCCTTTGTTTCAAACTTTGCTCTAATCTCATTGTTTGAAATATGGCTGTAGCAATGTCTGCATAATGTAATTAAATTGCTTTCTCTATCATCTCCACACAATGAAGCCGTTCTTATGTGTGCCATCACCAATGCCCTGTATTCTCTACTGCTTTTTCCACAATATTGGCAAGTGTAATTATCTCTCTCAAAAATTTTAGTCTGTAAATCTTTATATGAACTCATAGTGAATACCTCCTACCACTCTTTGCTTTCACACCAACTGCTCTTACAAACATGGTTCATAATGTTGGTCAAAACTTTTTCAGAAGAAAAATGTGCCAAGCTGTAATCGCATTGTGTTGAAAACTTTGTATTGAAATATTCATCAACTAACATCTTGTAGTCTGTATTATCTTTCATGTTGCTTATCGTTGAGTAATAATTGTCCGTATATCCGTCACGCTCTATTTCAGTTTCTTTTGTTAAACTGTCTACCACTCTTGATAAAACCTTGTCTGTTAATGGATAGTGATATTCTCCGGTGTATTCTCTATGCTTGCCTAGGAAGTATTCAAAGAATAACTTTACATTTTCTTTAAGTGTTTCATCGTTAGTCCAATCATAGGCTATCTTACCAGCTCTGTTTACCATTCTTTCTTCGGCAACTTCCCAATCTTTTTGAGAGTATTCGCTTATCGGCTTAAACTCTTTCACTTTTTTATCTTTAGGTGAAAAAGAATTACACTGTTCTCTGTTAAGAGAATTACTTTTAGTATTTAATGTTTCGTAATTAGTGTTAAGGTAATCATTATTAGTAATCCCTGTTAAAAGAGTTACACCTTGTGGCATTCCCGAATTACACTTTGTGTTATTCCCTTGGGAATTACATTTTGTGTCATTCCCGTCTGCCTGTTTATGTAATTCCTGTCCTCTATCTTCTGCTATAACCTCTTGTCTGATATTTTCTTCCCATTTTTTAACTTCTGCGTTGATAACATCATAATTAGGTCTTATATGTATAGTCGGCATTGAGTTGAATTTGTATTTTGCTGTAATTACAAATTTCTTTTTCACCAACGATTTAATTGCTTTATCATACTGTCTTTCAGTAATCCGTATTTCTTCCCACCAATCTTTTCTTTGCTTTGCAATCCAATATTCGCCATCCTTGTATATCTTAACTTTGCTCTTATTGTCTTTACTTGGCGCAAACCAATATAAAATCCTTGATAAAAGTGTTCCCTCTATCAAGTCACCTGTTATGTCAATGTATTTATGGAATGTGTGATTGCACCTTGCTGATGATAAGAAATTAACTTTTGTTTCGATTTCATTTTCTGATAGCATATTATTTACCTCCGTACCGATAACTCCGTGATTTATATAAAAACAGTTGTCAGGCGGTCACGGTTCCGCTTTTCGTGTTGCAATCACTAGGCAACTGATTTTACCGAATTTTTAAAAAAGGCAAAATACACTCCATCAAAAGGTTTCCCAAAACACATTACAGAATTTTGAAGTGTCTCACCCATTGCTTTCAGTCGCGCGTACCTACTAGCAACTTGTTTTTGTGTGTTTTCTTTTATTTTTCCGAAACTGCTATATTGCAGGCCTCCGTCAGCATTACGCAACCGCTATTCAAGATATAACAGCTCGCACTAAACCGACATATGATTGATGTGGTGTGGATTTGAACCACACATGTCCGAACAGCGTATAGAACACTATTATCTGTTTTCACAGAGTAGTTGCTTACCCCATTTGCATACACATCAGCAGTCAGCATACACCGACCAACGCCGACATCGTGACTCGAACACGAACAACATTTCTGTTGGATAGCTTAGCAAGCTACTGGAATACCTTTATCCCATATCGGCACGCGCCGTGGCAACACTGATTGTCACCACGAATAGCCTTTTGTACTTCAAGGCTACGTAGTGCTACTAACACTACTAAATCGGCAAGGTTGGGAATCGAACCCACGACCAATCAGTTAATAACCGACTGCTCTACCACTGAGCTACATGCCGTTAATGAGGGTGAAGTCTAAGGAGTGGCAACACCCTCTGGAGATATAAATTTGTATGTGCTGTAGGAAAAGAACTAGGAAACCTACAGCAAAGGACATGTGAGGAATTGCACCTCACCTAAGACTCACTGATTTGAGTTGCCCTAGTTTAACAATTAAAGGGGGTATATATGTCTACTCTGCCTGTTACAGATGTCTTTACGACAGGTTGGTTTTCACGCTCGTGCATTGTGGGATTATGCACGATTAAACCCTCACGAGCCTTGTGGCGGCTCTTAACAGCTTTCCACTATGAGGGCGAAAGGAACTACTAAGTCCAATGTCGGGGAACCAAGTAAACCCCGAACAGGGCATGTTGGATTTGAACCAACGTATGCAGCAGTCAAAGTGCTGTGCCTTACCGCTTGGCGAATGCCCTATATCTACTGCCACATGAATGCTATGGCGAGTATCTGACCGAACATTACCGCAATGCCAAGAAATCTTGTACTGACTGTCACTTTTTCGTTTAATGTGGCATTTACCATTCCAAAAGCAATTAATGCCAGCCATACTGTTGTTGCAATTTTTAATACAAACATGATTTACACCTCAAAATCTAATTATCCTTAAAGCCCTCTATTAGCGACTCGGTTATGGTAGCCAAGACTAGAAACACTGCCGAGATAAGCAATCCGTGTTCGTCAGATAAGAGTACTGCACGAATTGTGCAAAGCATCATCAGCCACAGGAAAACATTTTTAATCAGCACCGGAAGTTCCTTATCCACAAATTTTCCAAACACTTTCCATCTGCGCCTAGATTTAAGCTCGTGAGCCTTATCCATGTACCATGCAGCCTTACCCATATCCTCAACTGCAGGGCCTTTATGGCCGGCACGATATTTATACTTGTATGCAGTAATCTCACACCATTTAGCCACATCTTTAAGTCCGTAAATGTCAATCATTTCATCAATGCACTCTTTACGGTCAGGCAAGTTGTAGTGGCTAGGGTGATTTACCATGTCGGAATTAATTTTGTTAGACTCAAATCCTGTTAATTTCATCGCTGTTAGCTCCTTTACTGTTATATATTATATATAACTAATATTTTATCGTAGTTGTATGTATATATATTATTATTGTGTATGTTGTTTAATTAATATATAACTTATGTTATAATAATAAATACTGCTTGGTGCGATTGAGGTATGGGTAAAGGCCTTTTTGTTTTGGCGGATATTTGTGGGGCTAAGTGGGGCGGCTTGTCACTTTTCATATAGACCCCCAGGGCACCCAATACGTGCACCGTTCAGCTCTCAACCATCAAGCATTTTAAATTGTATCTATTGCATGTACAATTTACTTCTATGCTTTCAACTCTTCGCTAAACAACTGTTTTGCGCATAGTTGTAATAATTCAATAGCTCTCAAAGCCTTGTAAATAAAGGGCTTAGAATTGTATCTGTTGTATATACAATTACTTGGCATTATTAACCATATTGTTACCCGATAATGCTTTAATATTCTGACTATTTGCACCGCCTAACTGTGGCAACTCATTAGCACTTAACGCACGCGCTTGTGTGGCCTCGTAGCCAACTCCCGGTTGATTCATACCAAACTCATTATTGCCAACGAACATAGCACCGACAGGGGATTTATTGTCGTATGCTCTATCTTTGATACAATCTTTACGAATTCCTTGCAATTTTTGCCAAATCTCATAACTTTTAGGGCTTGACTCTTTGTTTAGTCTCCAATTATCTATAACACCGCAATCAATATTACACCAATTACTAAATGCAACAGTACTACATAGTTTATTATATACATCACTAATATATATATATTCATCACATATATTATTTAATATATTATAATTATATCTATTGTAGTTGGTTAACATACATGTATTATCATATAGCCGTTTATCCTTTAAAATACTATTGTCATTAAATATAATCTCTCCGACTCTTTTACAAACAGCCTTCCAAGGTCTTTGACCCTCGCTTTTCAAATCGTCAATTTGCAGTTCTTGACAAGCCTGTTCTATAGCCCTCTCAAAGTCCTCTCGATAGAGCTGAAACGTGCCAAAATCAGCAATTAAATGTTTAGTTATATTTCCTTTAATTTTTCCCATTTTAGCACCTCAAAATCATAAAATAAAAAAGCCCGCACCGCTTGGAGCAATTCCAAACGACACAGGCTAACCGGCATCTGCTTATTGATTAAATTTAAAATAATAATAATCAAATATACTTACTTTGTCAATATACTGATTATTGGATATATAACAATAACTGTATTGATTAATATATACCACATCACACATATATATTAATTATATTATATATAATAAAAAGCCGGTCACAAAAACCGACTTTAAATTTTAAAATGGGCACTCGTTGTTATTGCTTTCCAGCTCGTCCAGCTTGTCCAATACTAATTGGTTTACAAATCCATTAATTGTAAACCCTTGCGCCTGTATTCGGTCTTTTGTGCCCTTTGGCAGCATAACGCTTATTCTGTCATAGTTCTCTTTTGCTTTTTCATTCTGTCTCTTTACTCTACTTTTATAGTTTTCAATCATTTTCTTTTCATCCATTTTTTACACCTCATTATGTAAATTAATAATATCAATAATCACTAACAATAATACTATAAATAATATTGCTATACATAAATATATAACAATTAAATTACTATGTCAATATTAATTACATGTATTATTGCAATTATTGTTTTATTACTTATTATATATAATTTTGAAATTATGAATATAAATATTATTCTAATTAGTAGTATAAATATTTTTGCAATATTTTTGCAATTATGTATTGACATTACTAATATAATATGATAATGTATAGTCAAGTCGAAAGACAAGGGACAAAATAAAAAAGCTCATCGCGCAGCCGGCCAAAGTTACACGATGAGCACCAAACAAAAAATAATAATTGAAAGGTGACTGTATTATATCACAGTCAAAAGGAAAAAGAAAATGGAA
>OGOC01000272.1_pt1 | contig 54858 bp, 85 predicted proteins | sample 1552561 | NCBI WGS metagenome assembly OGOC01 (sample SAMEA2580148, study PRJEB22360) | human gut metagenome | biome: human gut; feature: human-associated habitat; material: faeces | place: Denmark | collected 2008/2010
GGCATGGCGCGGCATCTGCTACAGGCGAGGAAAGCGTTGCTGCCGCGCTTGGCATTGATTGTAAAGCAAAAGGCGTTTTAGGATGCTGGCTTGTTTTGGCAGAATGGGCGCAAGATGATGAATACAACTGGCATCGTACAGATGTGCAGTGTTTTAAGGTTGACGGCGAAACCGTCAAGCCCGACACCTTCTATTTGCTGAAAAACGGTGAACTTGTGGAGGCATCCGAATGACCAGCTTTTGGGGCAGCTATTACGCTGCGGGAGGTATTGGCATGAACTCTTTTGACATCGAGATGGCATTTGAATACAATGACCCGCAAAAATACCAGGTGTTTTTTGAAACTGTCCAAATCGCAATCCTGGACACGAACAACAGCGAACAATGGAAATACAGCCAGATTTGCGCCGCCTACTGCGCTGCAATGAGCGGCATGGCAAAACGACTGGATGAGGAGGAAACAAATAATGAGCGATAACAAAACTTGGATTAAGGCGTACAAGGGCTTTGATAAAGACCTGAAATGCAAAGGCAGGCAATATACGGAGGGCGTTGAAGATCATGTCTCTGATGTGGCAAAGCTCTGCAAAGAGGGTGTGCATGCCTGCGAACGTCCGCTGGATGTTTTCAGATATTACGTTCCTGCGGATTCTGTGTACCATGAAGTTGAGCTTGCAGGCGTTTTGGACGAGCACCAAGAAGATAGCAAAATCTGCGGTACAGACATCAAAGTGAAAGGCAAACTTGATATTGCGGGGCTGATAAAGGCGCAGATTAAGTACACAAAGTCTCATTGCACCAATGAGTACAACGCCGAAAATGGAAAGCCTGCCAGTGCCGGTTATTGTGGTGCCGCCAGTGCCGGTGATTGTGGTGCCGCCAGTGCCGGTGATCGTGGTGCCGCCACGAGCAAGGGAAAATCTAGTGTGGGCGAAAATGGAATTGCGTGCAGCCGCTCCTATAATGCGCGTGTAAAAGGAGATATGGGGGCTGTTCTGGTTTGCGCCGAGGAAAATGAATATAACTACGACATTAAAACATGGGCTGCTGGTGTTGTTGATGGCGTAAACATCCTGCCTGATGTCTGGTACAAAGCCGAAAACGGAAGACTGGTGCCTGCCGATGACTGATCTTGATTTTCCCGGCTGCGGCGCAGCGGACGAATACGGCCACCCCATTATGTGCGAGGATTGCATTTGGGGCGAAACGTGCATTGATAGCACGGTAAGGGAGGATAACGATGGAACTGAAGAACTATAGCATTGAAGCCACAGGAAGCCTTTACTGCTCGGAAAGTTTTGCAAGCATCTGTGTTGATGGGCAATCCTATGACATTGAAAAACTAATCTGCGAGATGATGAAAAGCCTGAAAAAGGAAGAAAATCTCGGCATTGAAGCGTGCGGAACACTGAATATCACGTTCACCAGAGAGGCTGAAAAGTTGACTGTGAACGGGATTGTGACAAAGGAGGAAAAGGTATGAGCGTGTTTGAAGCGCTTTCTAAGATTCAATCTGAATTGAAAGCACCCAAGAACCTTTACAACTCTTTCGGAAAGTACAAATACCGGAACGCGGAAAGCATTCTTGAAGCGGCAAAACCTCTCTGTGCAAAATATGGCTGCACGCTGACCATTATGGACGATATTGTACTTATCGGGAACCGCTATTACATCAAGGCCATTGCCACAGTAACGGACAAAGAGGGAAACTCAACCAGTACCACAGCTTTTGCCCGCGAGGATGAAGCCAAAAAAGGTATGGACGGCGCACAGATTACCGGTACAGCATCCAGCTATGCCAGAAAATATGCGTTGAATGGCCTGTTTTGCATTGATGACACAAAAGACCCTGACAGTGATGAATACCACAATCAGACGAGCGCAAACGTAGCACCAGAACAGCCAACCAAAGGCGATATTCAGTCCAGCGAAGCCGAAGCAAGCGAATATGTCAAAGCCCGCGCTACACTAACAGCTGCAATTACCGAGTATTGCGCCAAATCAAAACATACACGAAATGAAGTGCTTGACGCTTTGAAAGCCGTTCCCGGCGGGACAATGAAAACGTTGGACGGCTGCAATGCGCTGATTGCACAGATTCAGGAGTGGAGCAAATGAGCCATACAATCAACATCGCGGATGCTACCTTGATGGGTGAGATTTTGATGCTTCGTCTTAAAAACAAGCCAGACATGGAGGAAGCGCAGAACTTTGCGAACGAAGTCAAATCCGGCCCCGGGAAGCTGTTTGCAGGTGTTTTTGGCGAGGTACGGAAAAAGCGCAGCCTGACTTCTAACGCTTATGCGTGGACGCTGATGAACCAGCTTGCCGAAAAGCTGAAAAAGCCTGCTGTTGAGATTTATCGTGACCTTGTGCGGGATGTTGCAGGTGCAAGCGATATCGTCACCATCAAGCAGGAAGCAATAGAAACCTTTAAGCGCGGATGGGAAAGCCAGGGACAGGGCTGGCAGGTTGTTTTGCTGGATACCATGCCTACACCAAACGGCACGTTCTGCACTCTGCAATGCTGGTATGGTTCCAGTGTATACGACAGCAAGCAGATGCACCGCCTGTTGGAACTGATTGTGCAGGAGTGCCAGCAGCAGGGAATCCCCACAATGACACCGGACGAAATTGCAAAGCTGAAAGGACTGACGGACGATGAAGCAAACAAACGATGAATTTGTGCAGGCTTTTCGCAAGGCATCTGATTCCGCATCGCGGTCTCTTTTTACATCTTCTGAATCCGTAAGCAAAGATGACATTAAGAGCATGACAACGCTTGCTTTTTACGCTGGGATGGTTGCTGCTTTTAATGATATCAAAGGCATGCTTAAAAATTGAGGAAAAGCAAGAATGAAAAACGAATTTGGCGTTGCGCTTGATTCCAACGGCTATGCACCGTCCATCATGCCAAACAAGAAAGACATGTTCGGCCACCCACAGTGTTATTGCTGCCTTAACGGCCACGCTTTGGTACGGCATGAAGTACTTTACGGCCAGAACCGGGCAAAAAGCAAAGCACTTGGCCTGTGGATTTTGGTTTGCCCGGATTGCCACAGATGGATTCACGGCGAAAAACAGCGCTGGCCCGAGGTGGAAGGGCTGGATGCTGGGATGCGGCTTGAACTCAAGATGACCGCACAGCGCATGGCAATGATTGATTACAGCTGGACAAAGGAAGAGTTTGCCCGGCGGTTTGGAAAGAATTATTTTGAGGATTAAAGACATGTTGAATGTAGTTGCACTTATGGGAAGACTGGTTGCTGACCCTCAGCTGCGCCAGACTACAACAGGTAAAAATGTTGCATCGTTCCGCATTGCAGTTGACCGGGGACGCAAGGATGCCAACGGCCAGAATCAGGCAGATTTTTTTGACATCGTTGCCTGGGACAAGAGCGCAGAATTTGTCTGCCGCTATTTCCAGAAAGGCAGTTTGATCGCCGTTGAGGGCCGTTTACAGAGCCGGAACTATCAGGACAAGAGCGGCAACAACAGGAACGCCGTAGAGGTGGTTGTAAACAACGTTTCGTTTGCAGGCAATAAAGAAAAACCCGCCCAAAGCCAGAACGTGGCTAATAGGGCCGTTTCTGCGCCTGTGGTGGCAAACAATGAGTACACGCCGATTGAAGATGACGGTGATCTCCCCTTTTAATTTTTGAGCGAAAGGCAGGCGATGAAATTGGGTTTTGTACATGGGACGCAGTGGACGGACGATATGGTACAAGCACAGGAGTTTTGAAAAATGGCAAACGAAGGGTACATCAAGCTGTACCGCCGCATGATGAAATGGGGGTGGTACACAGACACTCCAACAAAATGTGTGTTCCTGCATCTGCTATTTCTGGCCTGCTATGAACCCTGTTATTACAAGGGGGTTCACCTGGAAACTGGACAGGCAGTTGCATCTATCCGCCAAATTTCAACAGATACCGGCATATCTGTTCAATCTGTGCGCACTGCTTTATGTCATCTAAAATCAACACAAGAAATAACACAGTGCGAACACGGAAAATTTAGCGTGTTTACGGTGAATAATTACAGTGATTACCAATGCACTAACACAGAATCTAACAAACAGGTAACACAGAACCAACACAGTGCTAACACAGACCTTTATATAAAGAATAATAAAGAAATTAAGAATACCCCCTATACCCCCCAAGGGGTTGACGCGATTTCTCCTCGATTTGACACCTTCTGGTCAGCCTATCCCAAGAAGACAGGCAAGGCAGATGCACGCAAGAAATTTGAGAAGCTTGTTACTGACGAATCTACCTTGTCCGCAATCCTGAAAAGCCTTGAGTATCTCAAGACCACAGAACAGTGGCAGAAAGATAGCGGCAAGTATATCCCATATCCTGCTACCTGGCTGAATCAAAAACGCTGGGAAGACGAAACAGCGCAGCCACCTGCTGAACCCCGCAAGTCTGAAGACCTGATTCCTATCTATGACCGGGAATACACACGGGAAGATCTGATTAACGGCGTTGTTCCCAAACTCATTGGGTGGAAGGAGGCAGGCAAATGAATACAGCTGTTGCGGAAAAAGCCGTTATTGGCATCATGCTGATAGAGCCTGACCGGCAAAGCGAAGCGTTCAAAAGCCTGACAGCGCAGATGTTCAGCATCAAAGACCTGGGAGATATCTTCCTGCTTTGCAAGGAGCTTGATCGCAGAGGGGAACGGGCGGATGCAGTATCGATAATATCACGCTGCAAAGAAAACATCAAGGCGATTGCTTACGAATGCGCCCAGACAGTTCCATCGGTGAGCGGATTTAACACCTACATCAACTGTGTCCTGGATGGATACCGGAAGCGGCTGATGATTGCCAAGATGGGCGAACTTGTGGCATCGGATGCAGACGCGGATGAAATGTTCGGCGCGGTTGCCGCCATGATGGAAAAGCAGCAGCACATCATGGAGCACCAGCGCCAGCGCAGCGCAAAGGACTTTGCTGATGGAATAGAGGACTTCCTACAATGGCTGAAAAAACCGAATGACAACATCCAAACGGGTTTTGGAACGCTGGATAAACTGACCGGCGGACTTGTACGAAGCGGTGTAACAGTGATTGCCGCCCGGCCCGGCAAAGGCAAATCTACACTGGCCCTGCAAATGGCGGCGCAGATATCGCAAACCTGCCTGACGCTGTACCAGTCAATGGAAATGAGCCGGGAACAGCTTTACACAGCAATCTTTTCCCGATGGGAACAGATCGACAGCATCCGCATCACAAATCATGCGCTGACCGAAGAGGAAGAAAGCAAGATTGCAGAGGATGCAGAAATCCTGAAAAGACGGTACAAGCTGATTCTGGATGATTCCAGCCTGACCAGCCTTGCAGACGTTGAACTGACCATCAAGGAGCGAAAACCGGAAGTGGTTGTCATTGACCATCTGGGACTTGTGGCACCACCGAACGCCAAAGAAAAGCGCAATGACGAATTAGCGGCCCTTACAAGGGGATTAAAGCAGCTGGCAATGAAATATCATATCTGCATCATTGAGCTTGTACAGGCTGCGAGAGCCGCCGACACGGGGCTTATCAAGATGTCCGACATGTTCGGCTCCGCCACCATTGAACACGATGCAGACATGATTCTTGCCATTAACCCGGAACACTACACCAAATTGCGAGAACAGCGGGAAGAAGACCCGCCAAGCGAAAGCGATACCGTGATTGAGATCGTCAAGAACAGGCACGGCGCTTGCGGACAGCTTGATTTTGCGTGGGTGAAGCCGTTCCATCTATTTTGTGAGGTGACAAACATTGACTAACCGAGAATTGTACATGCAGCTTGCACAGACTTGCACAGAAAAAACGATTGAACTTGACCGGGAAATGGAAAAATACAGCGAGAAGTTGATGAAGTGCGCTTATGACACAGCACAATGGAAGCTGAAAGCAGCGGAATTCCGGGCAAAGGCACGGGAGGAAGGCATGTGATCTACAAGTACACCATCCCGCTGCCGCCGGTCACGAAAAAGAACTCACAACGCATTTTGGTGAATCGAAAAACGGGAATACCCTTCATAGCCCCTAGCAGCGCCTATAAGCGCTACGAAAAGCAAGCCATAACTTTTCTTGCCCCAAAGCCGAAAACCCCACTGGCGGGGCGCTATCACGTTGCTGCGGTGTTCTACATGCCAACCCGCCGCCGCGTGGACTTAACGAACCTACTCGAAGCCGCCCATGACACGCTGGTAGCCGCAAAAATCCTTGCAGACGATAACAACACCATCATTGCCAGCGTGGACGGCTCCCGTGTGCTCTACGACAAAGAAAATCCAAGAACGGAAATTGTTATACAGGAGTTGAATGAACCATGAAAACCGTTCAACATATGCCTCCTAAAATTCTTATTGCCTGCGAAGAATCGCAGACCGTTTGCAAGGCATTCAGGGAAAGAGGATTTGAAGCATACAGCTGCGATATTCAGGAACCGTCCGGCGGACACCCGGAATGGCACATCTTGGGCGATGCCCTGAAAGCTATTGAGGGGGGGCAAGTCGTAACAATGGACGGCAAAACGCACGAAATAGGAAAATGGGATTTGCTGATCGCTCACCCGCCTTGCACATATCTTAGCAATGTTGCAACGCGTAGTTTTTCTTTGCGGTGCACAGTACCAGAAAAGGTGGTTGCACGGTGGGTTGAGAGGGCAAAAGGCGCGGTATTTTTTATGCGATTTTTCGCAGCAAACGCGGAGCGAATAGCGATCGAAAATCCCATAGGATTTATGAACACGGCGTATCGAAAACCAGACCAAACGATTCACCCATATATGTTCGCAAAATCTACAGAAGATACAGAAAATTACGTTACAAAAGCAACATCGCTTTGGCTGGTTAATCTTCCGGTGCTACATGGAACAGGGCTTCCAAAGCCTGACAACGCAGTATTGTTTGGCAGGCTGCCGAGCGGAAAGGCGCGGACGTGGGAAGATACTATCAGCCGTTCGGGAAAAGTCAGAAGCAAAACTTTTCCTGGCATCGCTCAAGCAATGGCCGAACAATGGGGAAATTACATCAGGAACGGAGAATAAAAAATGATCGGAACACTATCCGCCCCATGTGAGCACTGCCAGGAACGCCACACGCTATGCCATAGCACTTGTGGAAAGTATCTGGCATACCGCGCCAAGATGGATGACATCAGCAAGCAGCGCATGCAGGCGTAGGCATTGAATGAAGCGGATGTGCTCAGGGGAGACAAAATCCGGCGGGATGTGAGGAATCACGGCCTGCCGGGCCACAGGAGGAGATAAACATGAAAGCCAAAATACAGCTTCCGGCCTGTTACAAGAAAGAGGCGGAAGCTTATATTGCAAAGCTTGAAGCTGAATCAATCGCAAAAGTGCATGAGGAAGTGATGAAAGAACGGCAGGATATTGCCTTGAGATCACTGTATTTATGCCTACTGGCCTGCTATCAGGTGGGACTGAAGCCGTCAACGCTGGTTAAAATCCAGAACGCCATGAGCGGCCCTGTCACGGAAAAGTATTCGAGCTATCGCGTTGACCAGCTGGCCGACACATGGGCGCAGGTTACGCTGCAAAACATCGGGGTTGATGTGGCTGAAACGGAGGAGCAATTATGAGCTTTGAAACGCCTGAAAATATGGATAAATTTAGTAAGGAGTGAGACTATGGACGCAGTTGAATATGTGAAAACCCAATTCAGATTGTGCAAAAGCAAAGACAGTTGTTCTGAATGCCCATTGCAAGACAAAGAAAATTGCTGCTGTATCATGGATACAATCGAATACGTGGAAAAGGCTGTGCAGATTGTCGAGCAATGGGCAAAAGAGCACCCCGTTAAGACCCGCCAGAGTGAGTTTTTGAAGGTATTCCCAAAAGCAACCATTAGTAATCACGTGCTTTCCTTGTGCCCAAAGTTCTACTGCGTGAATTTTCTCGGAACGGATTTTCAAGAGTGCGAAGGGATTAATTGCGACAAATGCCGCTGCGAATATTGGCTTGCAGAGGTAACGAACAATGATGTAGATGAGGTAACAGAATGAAGAAAGCACTATTGGTAACATTTTGTATAGTCGCTCTGCTCGTTCTGCTTGTCCTGGTGTTCCCATTCAAAGAAAACCCTGTCGTAGAAACAAAGACGGTTTCTATCCAGCAAGAAATTGTATATGCCTATGTCACTACTGAAATGCTTACAAACAACTATGGTGGTGTATATGGCCACAAAGATTATATATGCTACGGCGTTCAGGACGGAGACAACATCCTCGATAAGGAAGACCGTATGGATTCTGTAACGATGCGAAAATCAGAAAAAGACCATAGTTATATAGAATACTACTACGAGCGCAAAATCTACGAGGACGGTACATACCATGACAAATATGCTGGAGCGGCCTTGTACTTAACCGATGATATGATGAAAAATCTGAGGACAAGCAACTAGAGGAGGCATCAGAATGAATACAACAATAGGCTGCCCGATTCCGGGCGCAAGCCAGCCGAAAGGGGAAAGACGATGAAAGTATATAAAAGCCCTTGGGCTATCCGCGAAACCTATTTTGTTAAAACAAGTGAAGAATGGATTATGACTACTGGGTATTCTGTTGAGCTTTGTAATGGAAAGTGGATCGTTGGAAAAACGAAATATTTTACAAGAGATATAGAAATGATGCCGGTTGTTGCAGAAAATAATATTGACTTAAAAGACGTAATTAAGAATGCAATACTTTCTGCTGTGCGTAACGCAAAGGATGGTGAACATAGATGAATAATATGAGGTTTGATAACGAAAACAGCAAATGCGTTTCCGCCAAAAGAAATGAATGGATAAGTGTTAAAGACAGGCTGCCGGTTACCTTTGATGAAGTTCTTGTGCATTCCGACAACTGCTTTATTTCGATTGCGTGGAGAGAAACAGAAAAAAGAAAGAACGGAATTGTTGGTTGGCATTGGAACTCTTATTTTAAGAGCCTTGGTCATGTAACCCACTGGATGCCGCTCCCAGAACCCCCCGGAGGTGACCCCATGACAAAACAGCAACCAGTTGATTAAAGGAGGATGGTAAATGACAACATTTGACGCAAACTGCATCTACACAATCAAATGCCTTGCTCTGATCTTCGTTGCAGCACCGGGCGCGATGCTTATCGGCGCATTGCTGATCTACCTGTTTGCACTGTGCTGCAAACAGATTTTAGGGCTTTGGAGGGAGCAAAAATGAACATTTTCCTTTCGATTCTTGGCACCGCGATTGTCACAATTTTGATTGCAGGAGCCTATTCCATTGGCGTATCTGTCGGCAGAGCTGCAGTTACGGAAGATAACCAAGATCCGGTAATTTACATGGAGCACACGCACGGGGGTGAATAAATGGTTAAGATTTGCACTGAATGTAAAAAGGAATTCGAGGGAAGCGCAAAAGCCCGACTTTGCCCGGAATGCAAGAAAAAGCATCATGAAGCTGCTGTTGCACTGCAAAACGCAAGACGCAATGAGCAATCGCTTGTCAAATGTGAATGGTGCGGGAGGGTTTTTGCCAGAAAAAAGAACGAAAAGAAGTGCGAAGCATGCCGAAAAGAAGGAAGATATGGCAGCCCGCAGATGGCGGCACACAGCAAAAGAAAGCCGCCTAAAGTGAGCATTAACGGCGTTCTCAAGATTGCCGATAAAGACGGCACGACTTACGGAAAAGCGGTTCTGGAACACAACATTTGAGGAGGAACATATGAAAAGTATCGGCAACGCGCTTGCACTGACTGCGACTTTGGCATTCATCGCCTATATGGTGCGCATCACAGGAAGCGGTATTTGGGCATGGATGGTTTTTCCGTGCTTTATGTTCGCAATTCTGGGCTTGAGCAACTGAAAGGAGGAAACAATGGAAAATAACTGCTGCAAAAGCTGCAATACTGTGTACAAACAGGTTGCTGTTGTGCTGGATGACGGCGCATACATGCCGGAATACGCACATTTTGGCTGGGATGCAGGTGCAGACCTGAAAAGCCCTGTTAATGTGATGATTCCGGCGAACGGGAGCGCTGTAATTGATACCGGCGTGCACATTGACATTCCGCAGGGCTATGCGGGGTTCCTGAAAAGCAAATCCGGCCTGAATGTTAAGCATGATCTGACAAGCGAAGGTGTGATCGATGCAGGATATACCGGGAGCATCTGCGTAAAGCTCTATAATCACGGAAAAACGGATTATAAAGTCCATTCTGGGGATAAAATTTCCCAAATCGTGTTTATCAGGGTGGAATCTTACGGCTTTTACCCGTGCAGCAAGATGCCGGAGCGGGAACGCGGCAACGCAGGATTTGGCAGCACCGGCAAATAAAAAACTTGCATATTAGCGCATAATATGCTATAATATCAATAAGAAATAGCGTGCCAAGTGCTTAATTGCCAAGTGCCAGTTGAACTTGAAAGTTCAGCTGGCACTTTTGCTATATGGAGGATACATGAAACTATACTGCGCAGACTGCATGGACATCTTGAAGGGGATACCAGAAGGCAGTATAGACATGATTTTATGCGACCTGCCCTATGGTACAACGCGCAATAAATGGGATGTCATCATCCCGCTGGAGCCGCTATGGGCGCAATACAGGCGCATAATCAAAAGCAATGGCGTTATAGCACTGCACAGCGATATGCCATTTACAGCGGCCCTTGTAAGCGCTGGGAAAGACTTGTACCGGTATGAACTGATATGGGTAAAGGAAAACGGCAGCGACTTTCTGAACGCAAACCGCAAGCCCCTGAAAGCGCATGAAAGCATCCAGATATTCTATAAGCACCAGTCGACCTATAACAAGCAATATGTGGACGGAAAGCCCTATAAAAATAGGGGGGGCAAAGGCGAAAGGCTTCCCAAAACTGGGGAAAGTTTCGTGACGACATCTTAACAGACTGTAGTGACGGCAAGCGGAACCCCACCAACAATTCTGAAATTCCAAAGGGAAAAGGGATTGCACCCCACCCAAAAGCCTGTAAAGCTGGAAGAATGGCTGATTAAGACGTACACAAACCCAGGCGAGACGGTATTAGACAACTGCATGGGCAGCGGAACAACCGGAGTAGCCTGTATCAACACAAATAGAGACTTCATCGGGATAGAGAAGAACCCCGACTATTACAAAACGGCCATAAGCCGGATAAAGGAGGCACAGAACAATGGGAAGCGGGGCAACCAAAAGAAACAGCCCGATCATGATTGATAATGACCCTGATAATGTGCCGGAAGGGAATCAAAGGCGCATTGAATTTTTGCTTGTGATATCCCAGCTTCCCAAAATAAGCACAAACGACCTGCCAGCCCTCAGAAAACGCTTTTATGACTATCTTGATCTATGTGTCCAGTATAACATGAAAGTGGGCAACATGGCGGCATATGCGGCTATGGGAGTAGATAAAAACACTGTAAACGACTGGGAAAGCGGGAGACGGCGCGGATCGCAAAAGGAATACCAGGAATTCGCGAGGGAAATAAAGCGTGTATGCGGGATGTACCGGGAAATGCTGATGCAGGATGGCGCAATCAACCCGGTAACAGGGCTGTTCTGGCAGAAAAACTTTGACGGCTTCCAGGATCAGCAAGAGATTATAACCGCAACAAAAGACCCGTTAGGCGAAAACATGTCCCGCAAGGAAATAGAAGACAGGTTCAGCGCCGACTTTGTAGAGATAGACGACTTTAAGGAAGTCAAAGAGCCGGAGCAACTGATAGAACCGGTTCAAACAAAGCCACGCAGGGAAAAAAAACAAGCAAAAGAAACCGAATAAACCAAAAACAGAGCATTTAGCAGCATATAAACAAACTGCCGGGTGCTCTTTTATTATGCCTATAACCACGCAAAGAAACGCGCTATCCGCTAAAATGCCATAGCAAAGCCTAAAATCAGCGCGGAAATGCCTGGTAAAGGCAAGGGCAAAACAAGAAAAGCGGGGAAACCAAAGACAAAGGGAAGAAAATAAGGCGGGATAAACGAAGCAGCAAGCGGTCATCATCAAAAAAGACCCCTGAACACGAATAATTATCCCACCTTACAAAACCGCCACTTGAAACAAATCTCCATGTGAAATGGTCAAAAATACGGGGTATATACCTGAATTATGAAACAAAAGTGCATAATACAAACCCAATTCGACTTTGCCGGAGATTTTTTCGCGCAAAATCATTCGACTTTTAGGCAGGGGATTCCCCTTCGACTTTGGGAGCGTTTCGACTTTGGTTCGACTTTCAAACCCGTTCGACTTTGGCAGCAGGATGCAGACCGGCGCACCCTGTCCGCAGTGCCTTCCGGCCCGGCGGATATGCTCCCCAGGACGGCCCCAGCTGGGCAAAATGTGCCTTTTGGGTGCATATTTCGCTAAATAATGATTTAGCGAACATCGAATTGACGTTGCAACGTGTATTAAATTTTGGAAGCAGCCCAAAAGCACAAAAGTGCATAAAAAAGCGCCGCCGGGGATGCCGGAAGCGCTGAAATTCATTCGACTTTCAAACCGATTCGACTTTCGTTCGACTTTGCCCGCCGGGTTCCAGATGGGGCATGCAAAGCCCCGGCGGGTGATCTGGCGGGGCGTTACTTGCTTGCATCGCGCTCCCGCCGCTCTTGGCAGGCCTGCAAGATATAGTTTTGGATGCTTTGCCCTGCGCGCTCCGCATCATCGCGGATTTGCGCGCCGTCCTCTTTTGTGGGCCGTATTGTGATACTGTCCCTACTCTTATTATATTTGACGCTGGCGCGGGTGTGTGCTGCTGATACTGGCATATAGATCACCTCCAAAGCCATTATAACACACCAAGCAAAAACCGTATATGTACAAAATTAACACAAAATAACCGTCAACGTTGTATAGAATGTCAATAGACAATAACCGTATACGGTGATAGAATAAAGACATCAAAAGAAAAGAGCCCAAAGGGCAGGAGGTAACAAAAATGAAAATCACAGACGGCAAGCGCACGGTGGAGGTCAACATCGTGACATGGAACGGCACCGGGTACGGCCCGGACTGGGCGGGAGAGTATTTCAACGCGGGCGCGCTCCCGTACGATGAAGAGAAGGGTGCCTACATGGTGCAAGATGTACAGTATTGCATCGACATGGCAGAGGGCACCGGGGAAGAGGGCGCGCGGTGCAAGTATAACGATGATGGGGAGCTTGTGCCAGATGATGATACAGAGGTATTTGTAACCGAGCTATAACCAGCAAGCCGGATACTCTAGCAGGGATGCACCGTAAAGCAGCCCCGCCCCACTACCAAAGCAAAAAACAGCATGAAGGAGCGTATAAAAATGAAAAGTTATAGCGATATTTTGGCGGCGCTGGAAGCGCGGAAAGACCGGAGCGCATGGGATAAGGGCGTTACCACTTACGCAGTCAGCCTGCTGGATAACTACCAGGATCGGGCAGAATACGAGGGCCGGGAAGCAGCCAGCTGCAAGGAGCTGGAAGGATGGCTGTTGAACGGTGCAAGCACCTGGAGCGAGTACAGCTGGGGCGGCTCGGCACTGATCTATAATGGCGACATTGCAAAGCGGCTTTGCAACCCGTCCGAGCTTAAGCGCACGCACAACGGCGAGCGCCGCCCCAACAGCCGGGAAGAGTGGCTTGATGTACAGGCAAGAGCACTTGCACAAGCTGCAAAACGGCTGATCCGCGCCGCGTGCTGATAGTAACCCGCAAGGCCGACGCATAACGCGCCGCCGGTGCAAGCCCGGCCACCCTGCAAGGGGCGGGCGCTCATGGGTAACAAACACGATCACAAGCCCGGCACAAATTCACAACGCGCACCCATCGCCAACAATGGCCGCCAGCCCGCCGGGGCGCTGGCATAAGTCCAACGGGAGCCGGTGCACCTCCCCACAAAACGGATTGCACCCGCCGCCGGTCGTTCTGGCCAGGTTCGCCGCGTTCTGATCCCGCGCCCCGGGCGCAAAAAGTGAAACCCGCCAGCCCCACGAGAGAGGGCAGAAAAACAACATACAGATAAGGGAGTTATAGCATGATCTATCAAGCTAATAAGCGCCAGTTCGGGGCGCTGGAAGGCCTTGCACACTGGTGTGCCGAGTATTATTATACTCTTGAGAGGTTCGGCGCGGATGATGCCGAGATGCCCGCGATCCGCAAGGATATGTCTTTTTGCATGGATCGGTGCGATGCGCTGGGCGTGCCGTACTGGGCGCAAAACGCCGCCCTTGCATGGGCCGAGAACTGGAGGGCCACAAAAGCGGAGTATTTTGATACCGCGATGGCCCGGAGAGGGATCACCTGCAAGGGAGGTGTAACGGCGTGACATTGTTATCAGTCCTTATATTGACAATATATTTTGCTTGCAAATATAGCAAGTGAGAGCGGCCCGGCGTTATGCCGGGCTTATTTTTTGCTCATTTTTTGCAGGTACAACCGCCGGCTGCATTGAAACAATAGTGCATACCACCGGAGGGGGATTTTAGCGCCGAACGGAGCGCGGGGTTAGTCCCTCCAATCCCGAAAAATCAAAAAAGTCCCTTTCCCCCAATTCCCGAATTCAAAACCCAAAAAAATCAAAAAGTCTCTTCAAAAGTTTAAGATCTTCAAAACCTCCAAAGTATACACCCCACATGCCGGCAGTTCAACAAAAATCAATCCCGTCAACCAAATAATAACCGCGTACACATTCTTGGGTATAACTTTGTACAACCTGCCTATTGTATTCGTACCCATAAATGTGTACAATAAGGTCAATCTAAAAAGCAAATCAGGAGGGAACAAACATGGAAATCAAACCTATGGGTAATACAGAACAGGAAAAAATGTCCAGCTTGTGGGGTTATTTCATCGCGTGCTGCAAAATTCTTGATGATGTTACAATCGAGTATCAAGAACCCTGTGTGTCGGATTACTACCTCAATCACATTAGCGTCATGCAAAGCAAAACAATCCTTTCCGGCATGGAAAAATTTCATACCCTTGCTAATGAGCGTGTGGTTAAAATGCCCTCTAAACTCTATCCTCAAGGCAAAGCCGTTCTGGATGTAATGACTGCTATTGTTGCCGCCAGCGGAAAATACCCGATTGCCAAAACCAGAATCGCAGATCTGCATGAATTTGAGCTTCTGGCTCGTGCGACAATCGGTACCTGCTGGAGAGAGGGTAATATGCTCAAGGTTGTCCGCAATCTGGAGGGTATCTCCCTACAAAAACTGGCGGAAAAAAGCGGCGTCAGCAAAAACACAATTTTCCGCATTGAGAACAACCAGTCTATCCCGCGCATTGATGTTCTGCGTAAGCTTGCTGATGCTCTGGAAGCCCCTCTGGAACTTGTAGCCATTGGCATTGGTAAAACCGAACCGGAAACAGCCCCTGAAGAAGAAGTTCCTAACCCCCATGCCCCTAAATTGCCGAGCGTTTACGATAGCCAGGATCGTAGCGCAGACGATGAAATCAAAGCTTTTCAAGAATAAAAAGGTAAACCACAATGCCTCAAAAATTAGAAATTGCACCCAACACTGTTTTTGATCAGTGGACCGTCATTGGCCGTTCTAAGGACCCGGCAAAAGCGAAAAAGGGATATCTTGAATGCCGTTGTTCTTGCGGAACTGTTTCTGATGTTTCCGGGCACTCACTCATTAGCGGGAAAAGTAAATCATGCAAAAAATTCGGGTATGCAAGATCGGCGCTTACTAAATTAGAAGCAAACACTAAAAATTCAAAAGAAAAATATGAAGGCAAAACAATCAACGGTTTTTTTATAAAAAAGATTGTTGATAAAGAAAAAAGCGGCACCTGTACCAGATGTATTGCAATTTGTCCCAAGTGTGGGCGCGAATTCACAACGCGGTTGTCAAGCATAAAGAACTTACAATTCTGTGGTCATTGCGAACGAGACAAAAAAGAACTATTGGAAATAACCAGAAAAGTCGTAAACGTAGATGGAACCGACTTGTCAAAAATTCGTTCGCGCATAAACGGAACAGTAAATAAAAACTCTAGAACCGGGATAAACGGTGTTGCGCTTACCCAAAAAGGCACCTACAAAGCATATATTAACTTTAAGCACAAACGCATTCACCTTGGCTTCTTCACCAATCTAAAAGACGCAGCCGCTGCCAGAAAAGAAGCCGAAGAAATTCTTTACAATAAATTTTTAGACGATAACGCCGGTTGGGAACAGCGTCTGGCAGACGCAATGGCCGAATACAAAAAGAACAAGAAATAACCGTAAAGCGTGAAGACCTTCATGCCGAAGTCATTTCCGTCTCTGAGCTATAGAAACGAATCACAATAAAACCGCAAAAATTTCAAAATCAAAAAAGTCCCCTACAAAAAACAAAGAATAGTTTGTGCAACCTGCAAATTGAACCTGATAAGGAGAGATGATATAATAACCGCAGGAGGAATGGACGATGAAAAATTTGATTGGCAGGATATTTTTCTTTATTGGGATTTGCATGATCGGGTTTGGCGTTTTGTCAGCTCCCAAATTCATGGATGTGTTCTATTTGTGTGTAATTCCTGGCATCATCCTAGTTGTTCTGTGCTACAAGCCCGCAAAGCGATATGGGCAGTGGATGAAAGAGGTTGAAATTGCTGGCAAGGAACGTAGAAGAAAAGCTGCAAATGCTGTCAGGGCGCAGATTATTGGAACTGGGGATAAGCCCAGTACAATTTCGACCTGGGGGCGCGGCGTGGCCGGTACGGCGATTGGCGGCGTGTGGGGCGGTGTTGCAGGTGCGGCTACCGCTAAACGGAAAGGATACACAAAATTCCTTGTAGAATACGAGGACGGCCACAGAGCAAACGAAACAGTGAAAGACAATTCCTTACGGTATAACCAGTTAATTCAGCTTATCGAGTGGTAAATTGAATACCGTGCCAAGTGCCTTGTGCCAAGTGCCTTTTCTCAAATTTAAGGGAGGGCGCTTTTTTATTTTGAAAATTTCTGAAATTGCAAAAAAGAGCACAATGCGAGCCAAGACAGCGGACGGAGCAGTTTATGCGTTTGCTGCAATCCGGGAACTGGAAAAAGAAAACTTCAAGCAGGCGCACAAGCTGAGTGTGGATTTGCATAATAAGCTGGGTACGCTGCCGCGCTGCAATGACCTGATTGAGCTGAACCGGAATCTGCTGCTGTTCAATGCTCCGTATAACTTTGATTCCTTTTGCCAGTACATTGAACTTGATCGTGACCCCAAAAGCCGGTTTTATATGCCGCGCCGAAAGCAGCTGATTCGGATGGTAAACACCCTGCAAAAACTGGAAGATGGGGAACTGGACATTGCAGGAATCATGATGCCGCCCGGCACCGGGAAAAGTACCACTGCCATTTTTTATCTGACATGGCTTGCCGGACGGAACCCCGACATGCCGATTTTAGGCGGCAGCCACAGCAACGCATTTCTGCGCGGTGTGTACGATGAATGCCTGCGAATTATGGCAAAAGGCGGGGAATATTTGTGGCGGGATGTGTTCCCCGGCGTGTGCATTGCCAGAACGAATGCACAGGACATGATGATAGACATGTACAAGCCAAAGCGCTTTGCCACACTGGAATTTTCTTCTATCGGCAGTGGCAATGCGGGCAAGGTGCGTGCGCAAAAGCTGTTATACTGCGATGACCTTGTAAGCGGCATTGAGGAAGCCATGAGCCGGGAACGCATGGATAAGCTGTGGCAGCTGTATACAACGGATTTGCGGCAGCGCAAAATTGGTGAATGCCGGGAACTGCACATTGCCACACCCTGGAGTTTGCATGACCCGATGGACAGGCTGGAACGTAACAACGAAAACAACCCCAGGGCTGAATTTTTGCACATGCCTGCCCTGAACGAGGAAGAAAAAAGCAATTTTGATTATGCAAACGGGGTAGGGTTCAGCACCAAGTTTTATATTGACATGCGGGAATCAATGGATGATGCCAGCTGGCGCGCATTGTTTATGACAAGCCCGATTGAACGGGAAGGGCAGCTGTACCCAGAAGATCAGCTGCGCAGATACTTTGAGTTGCCGGATAAAGCGCCGGAAGCCATTATTGCAGTATGCGATACCAAAGAAAAAGGTTCTGACTATGCGGTTCTGCCCGTTGCATACAAATACGGGGATGATTTTTACATTGAGGAATGTGTTTGCGATAACGGCGCACCGGACGTGGTGGAAACGCGGCTCTGGATGGTTCTTGTGAAACACAAGGTTCAGCTGGCCCAGTTTGAAAGCAACAGCGCAGGCGGCAAAGTAGCAGAAAAATGCCAGCAGGAAGTAAAGGCGCACGGCGGAATAACCAGGATTGTGACCAGGTACACCACCGCAAACAAAGAAACCAAAATCATTGTAAATTCTCCCTGGGTGATGGAACACTGCCTGTTCAAAGATAATTCCGTTATCAAGAATAACAAGGAATACAGGCGTGTTTTGTCGTTTTTAACAGGGTACACAATGGCAGGGAAAAACAGACATGATGACGTGCCGGACGCATTTGCCATGCTTGCACAATACGCTCAAGGCCTAAATGCGGGCAAAGTTGAAATTGGGACAAGAATTTGGTAAAAAAACAACGTTAATGTGCTTGAAAAATGTGAATTTTATAGTATAATAGTAAATGGAAAGGCTTTATAGTTTAGCTTTTTCTTATGAACATTTTGTTCATACCTCCTAGGGTACGGAACCAGCGTCCTGCATATGCGCCGCCCTAAATATGGTTCTCCCGCTGGCTGAAATGCCAGCTATTGTGTCGCTATAGTTTAATGGTAAAACTCCTGGCTCATAACCGGGTGCTTGCAGGTTCAACCCCTGCTGGCGGCACCAGAGTGCGCTCTGCGGCGCACAACCGGCACTATGTGGGCCGTTATCAGCTACATAGAGCCTGACAGGGCTTACCTTGTCCGCTGCACCTGCAAAGCTGTCAAGCACTTTGCAGGTGATATATACCGTATAGCCATATATGGGCGCTGCGTTCCGAAGCAACGGCGCGGCGGAGGGTGCAAGGCCACCATACGGAACCAGATGCAAGGTAGCGCCTTGCTGTGTGGGCGGTGCGGTTTCCCACACAAACGATGACAAAGCCTGTGAAAAGCAGGAACCGCACATGCTGTTATAGCTCAATGGTAGAGCAGCCGCCTTGTAAGCGGCAGGCTACTGGTTCAAGTCCAGCTGGCAGCTCCAAGGCCGATGATACAGGTAAAAGATTCAGCCTGGACGCTGGACTGAAGTTCCCTGTTAGGCAATCCCTGCACACCTCTCTTTGATGTGTCCCATGCAGGGCTTTTGATGATATGTTCCCGACATTTACGCCGGTAAGTTGCGGTTTAGTTTTAAGTTTCGCGCAAGTTGTAAAAATGCAACCGTGAAACGTGCGATTTTAACTTGACTGTAATTTGCTTATACGCAGTCATAGCTTAATAACGTTGGAAAAGCAGCGCCTGTTGGTGCCGTTGCAGGTTCGAGACCTGCTGACTGCTATTGTTGGGCCGCTCCCACCGGTGAAAGCCCGGCGCAGGCAAAACGCGATAGATAACCTAAACGCCACATCTGCTTGCGCGGACTCTGTTACTGACACTGTTGCGCGTTGTGGCCCCCTTTTAATCAAAGCAGAAACCGTAAACCGACAGACGGGATATAAAACGGGCCGGACGCCGCGGAGTGACTTCCTGCGCGGGATATAAATAGAGGAAATCAAAAACAGGCGTACCATCACGCGCATAGCACTGGATGCCGCCTGTTACGTTGCAAAGCCTGCTACTTTGCAATGGGTGAGCCCGGCATAGCATAAACCGGGAGGGCGGGAACGGGGTTATTTTTGAAAGAAGGGATAAATTGCGAGTAAGTGTTTACTGCCCGTGCTGCGGTGCGGCAGGAATCAAGCGGAAGCTGATGGAAGTTGATACAGCAGCAAAGGGAACGATTTATCCCTATTGCAAAGCGTGCAAACGGAACATTGAAATCCATTTGCCGCTGAAAAAATAAAAGTGCCAAGTGCCCTGTGCCAAGTGCCAGCTGAACCTTAATTGGTTTGGCTGGCACTTTTTGTTTTTGTGCAAAGGAGAACAGCTTGGAAAGATATCTTGTTGACATCCTGCCGGATGAGGGTTTGCACGGCAGACGGGTCATTACCACAAACGAGCAGAAAATTACAGCGGATAACGTTGAAAAGGTGCTGAATACTGCCATTGCCACCCACGACAGGAACCGGGGAGAAATCCAGTATTTGTGGGATGTTTACCGGGGCAAGCAGGATATCCGAAAAAAAGAAAAAATCGTTCGTGAGGAAATCAACAACAAAATCACGGTGAACATCGCAAATGAGATTGTGACGTTCAAAACAGCATTTCTACTTTCCGGCCCTGTGCAGTATATCGGCGCAAAAGGCAGCAAGACGGACAACAACAAACTGGTCGATTTGAACCGCTGGATGTCAGATGAGGACAAACAGAGCAAGGACAAAGAAATCGTTGACTGGATGCACATTGCGGGACTTGGCGTGCGGATGGTTCTGTCTGACCCCGGCACGGAACAGGCGGGAAGCCCTGCCTGCATTTATACCCTTGACCCGCGTGAAGCGTTTGTCATCTACTACAGCGGCTATACCAAAAAGCCAATGGCAGGTGTGCTGACACAGTACGATGAAAACGATGCCAAGTATTACGGTGTTTACACTGACAGCGAATATTTTGAAATCAAAAGCGGGAAAATCACCAGGCAGTCTGGGCATTTGTACGGCAGTGTGCCGATTGTGGAATACCCCAACAACAGTGCCAGAATGGGCGCGTTTGAAGTAGTGTTGCCGCTTCTGAATGGTATTAACACGCTGGAAAGCAACCGCGTGGATAATGTGCAGGATTTTGTAAATGCGTATGACGTATTCCAGAACGTTGATTTGGAAGACGGCCAGTACAGCCAGCTTGCCAGCGGCGGTAAGTTTATCAAAATCAAAGATTCCCAGCAGGGGATGCCTGCAAAAATTTATCGCATCAGCAGCGAGATGAACAGTTCTACTGTGCAGACCGCTGTGGATGATTTGCATGATAAGATTTTGACCATCTGTGGCATGCCGAACCGCAACGGCGGTTCTTCCACCAGCGATACCGGGCAGGCAACCATTATGCGCGATGGCTGGAAAGACGCAGAAAGCCGCGCCCAGGACAGTGAAGACATGTTCCGGCGCAGTGAAAGGCAGTTCTTGCGTGTGTTCCTGACCATTTGCAACACAACAAATAATCTTGGCCTGAATGTAGGGGATGTGTACGCACAGTTTACCCGCAACAACCTGACTGACATCCAGAGCAAGATGCAGGTATTTATTCAGGGCCTGGGCTGTGAAAAGATCGCGCCGGAAACGGTATACCGCGAACTTGGCCCGTTCCGTGACAATGAAATGGCCTTGCAGGAGGGCATGAAATATTACGAGGAAAAACAGGCAGAGCTTGAAAAAAGCCTGAATGAGGAGCTTGACAATGGACTGGAAACCAACGGACAGCGCAATCAGGCTGCTGAACCGCAGGGCGATACGCAGGTTTGAAAAAGCATCCCGGAAGATAACGCAGTTTGATGAATTGAACGTTATGCCCGCCTGCAAGCAGCTATACCAGGATATTGCCAAAGACAATCAGGAAGTCTTTTTAGAACTGGCAAAAAAATGCTACCAGGATGCCGAAGTTCATGGCAAAGAAAAACCCGACAGGGCATGGCTGCTTGCCTTGCTTGCCGGATACAGCGCCGTTACCGGCTATGTGTACGAACACGAGATTGACCGAAAGCGGGCCTACCTTGAAGAGGGGCTTTTGAGCCGGACAAACCATAAGAACGAATTCCGGCGTGCATTGCGGTATTGGAGCGATATGACGTACCAATACGCCGATGACGTGACCGATTCTGCAAGAATCAAGGCATTTACAGATGCCGGAGTAGAACAGGTGCAGTGGCACACTGCCGGGGATGAAAAAGTGTGCCAGGTTTGCCGAGAACGCAACGGAGAGATTTACCCGATTGATAATATCCCCGATAAACCCCACAGGAAATGCAGGTGTTGGCTGGCACCTGTTTGATCGTCAGAGAAGACGCTAAAACGCAAAGGTCAGAGAAGACGCTAAAACGCACAAATACGGGCGAGAGAACGCCGACAAAATAACGCGGAGGAACCAATGAAATTTGACACCAGCACCATTGACGGCTTTGAAAACATGAGCGATGCAGACAAGGTGACGGCGCTGCTTGGCGTTGACCTGCCTGACCCGGTGGATACAAAGAACCTTGTAAAAAAAGAAGATTTTGACAAGGTGATGAGCGAAGCCAGCAGTTACAAAAAGCAGTTGAAAGAAAAAATGACTGCCGAAGAAACCGCTGCTGCAGAAGCCAAATCCGCACAGGAAAAGTTGCAGAACGATTATAACGCACTGCTGAAAGAAAACACCATTTCTAAAAACGTTACCAAGTATATTGCGCTTGGCTACGATGAAAAACTTGCCAAAAGTACGGCAGAAGCCCTTTTTGATGGCGACATGGAAACGGTGTTTGCCAATGCTGCAAAGGCCAATCAGGTGCTTGCAGACAAGCTGAAAGCAGACCTTATGCGCAACAGCCCCAGACCCAGCGGCGCTGGTACAAGCACCGAAGAAGAAAGCGAATACATGGCATTTGCCAAGCGCAGCGGCAAGGCAAAAGCACAGGCCAATGAGGCAGCCGCAAAAGTCATTGATTATTACAAGTAAGGAGTGAAAGCATGAAATTCAAGAAAACGGATGTTGCCGGTGCAGTTGAGATTCTGGCCAGCAATGATTTTACCGCAATCCCGTTTACCACAACCACCGCAAAAAAGGCTGGTGAAAAACTGACAGTTGACAGCCGCGTTGGCGTTGTGCTGTATGACGTTGACCCGGATGAAAACCCCAACGGTAGCCTGCTGGTTGCGGGCGTGATTGATGCAGTAAAGGCAAAGGCGCACAGCGGTACCGACCTTGCTGCAGAATCTGACCTGCCGGATACCATTATCCTGCGCACCAATACCGGCGTGAACGCATAACGGAGGTGAAAACATGAACCTTACTGAACTTTTTACACCTGAAATCATTGCGGCAAACTATACCGAAGCTGCTTCCAACGCAATCCCGTACCTGGGCGGCGGTTTGTTCCCCTCTGTAAAGCGTGCTGGCCTTGACCTGGCATGGATTAAGGGTCACAAGGGCCTGCCTGTTTCCCTGAAACCCTCTGCTTTTGATGCAAAGGCCACTTTCCGTGACCGCATCGGCGTGAGCAAGCTGGAAACCGAAATGCCGTTTTTCCGCGAGGGCTACAAGATCAAGGAAAAAGACCGCCAGGAGATTCTACGTGCCCAGAGCAGCAATGACCCCTATGCGGCGGATGTCATCAACCGCATTTACGATAACCAGCAGGATTTGATTGCTGGTGCTGACGTTGTTCCGGAACGCATGCGCATGCAGCTGCTGTTCCCGGAGGACGGCGCAATGGGTATTACCATCAAGGCCAATGGCGTGAACTACACCTACAATTATGACCCGGATGGCGCATGGAAAAAGGCAAACTACACTGCGCTGACTACCACCGACCTGTGGACTGCCACCGCAACCGCTGACCCGTTCAAGCAGATTCAGACCATCAAGGACAATATGGCAAACAATTACGGTGTGACCCTGGCTTACATGGTAATGAACACCACCACGTTCAACCTGATGAAAGCCACCGATGCCGTAAAGAATCGCTGGCTGACCGTAACTGGCCGCAGTATGGGCTACCTGACCAACGATGAAGCCAAAGATGTGATCGCATCCACTACCGGCATTCAGACCGTGATTTACGACAAACTGTATGCCGATGAGGGCGGCGCAAGCCACAAGTTTGTTCCGGACGGCTATGTGAGCTTTATCCCGGAGGGCGCACTGGGCAAGACTGCTTACGGCACCACCCCGGAGGAAGCAGACCTTGCGGGTTCCGGCAAGGCCGATGTTGCTATTGTGAACACCGGCGTTGCCATTACCGTTGAAACCACCGTGCATCCGGTCAACGTAAACACCTACGCTTCCGAGATCGTGCTGCCCAGCTTTGAGCGGATGGACGAAGTTGCCGTTATGAAGGTGACGGCATGACCTGGCTGATTCCCGATTATGCAGTGTTTTACGGTGGTGAGCTTTGCGTGACCGGGAAAAAGGTGAAGATTGCCGACCAGGACAGTGCCGAAATGGCAAAATACGGGAAAGTAATAACCGAAAAGGCGGAAACACCCCCTGTGGTAGAACACCGGCGGGGCAGAAAGCCAAAATCCTAAATGACGGCGGGTAACAGTATGGAGATCTTTGAGCGATTGCAAAAACGGACAGGCGAAAACGACCTTGACCTGTTAGCGGATTTGCTGGACAGCGCAGAATCCGTGATACTGGCCCGCCGTTTTCCTTTTGGCGGTGGTGAGCTGGAAGAGCGATACCGCGATTTGCAGTTCCGGATTGCATTAGCATTTTATAACAAACTTGGCGCGGAATATGAGACCAGCCACAGCGAAAGCGGTATCAGCCGCACATGGGGCAGTGAGGATGTTCCGCAGCAGCTGTTGGAAGAAATTGTCCCGGTTGGAAAGGTTGGATGCTGATGCGAGACCTTAGATCCAACCAGAAAACAATTTGGTACCAAAACAGCATCGGTTCTGCCGCAATCAAAGATGAAAACGGAAACCGCACCGGCGAAAAACGGCCCGTTATGGAGCCGCCGGAGCAGTTGCGAATCAGTGTGAGCGGAGCTGTTGGCGCAATGGAAGCCGCCGCTTTTGGCGGGTTTACAGATTACAGCCGAACAGCATGCACCGCAAATGTGAATTGCCCGCTGCATGAAGGAACGCTGGTTTGGATTAACCGCGATGCAAGTGAAAGCCCGGATTATGTTGTGACCAAAAAAGCAGATACCATAAACGGCGTATTGTATGCGCTGAAAGAAATCGTGCCATGAAAATCAAGCTGAATTTAAGCGATGCTGGCATAAAGCAGGCGCAGAAAGAATATGGCGAGTGGCGCAAAACGCTGGAAACCCGCATTGAACAGTTTGTAAAAAGACTGTCAGAAATGGGGGCAGAAGTTGCCAAGATACGGTTTACTGCCGCCGTTTATGATGGTGACATGAGCGATATTGCGGTTGGTGTGGAGCCGGATGGCAAAAAGGCTACTGTTTACGCCACCGGGCAAGCCGTTGCCTTTATTGAATTTGGCGCCGGCGTTGCGTTTGCGGAGCATCCAAGCGGGATGTATGCGCACGGAACATACGGCAGGGGACAGGGTACAAAACCCAACGGATGGGTTTACAAAGGTGTTCCCGGCCCTACCGCCCAGCCTGTATACAACAGATTGGGCGAGCAAAAGCCGGATGTTTGGCGCACAAAGGGCAACCCGCCTGCATGTGCAATGTGGGAAAGCACCGCCCAGATGGCAGCAAGCATAAAAACTGTTTGGGAGGAGGTAATGCGCTAGTGGAAGATTTTCAGCCGCAGATTTTTGAGAGCTTTGCACAAGAGCTTGAAACAAAATTTCCGGGAATCAAGGTAAGCAGCGTGATTACTGACCAGCTGCCCAACTTCCCGTGTGTTCAGATTGAACAGCAGGACAGGCCGACAGACCACGACAGCAGCGGCAGAATTCGTTTTGCAATCATTCAGCTGCGAATCCGGGTGTATACATCCGGCAATATCAAATACAGCAATGCCAGAAAGATACAGTATTGCATTGATGAAATTGCAGAAAAACTGAATTTTAGCAGGCAAAGCTATTTTGAAAGCAATTATTTGTACCAGAACAGCGCGTACCGGGCTGAAAGCACATACCGGGCGCGCATAACAGAAACCGGGGTATTGACCCGGACATGATAAGGAGTTGAAAACATGGCAAATGAACATGTAGCTATCAGTACCCAAGGCGTGCAGCTGCTTCGCGGTGATTCCAAGACTACCCTGAAAGAGCTTGCATGGGTAAGCGAGTATCCGGATTTAAGCTCTGCACCCGATACCATTGACGTTACCACCCTGATGCACACCCGGCAGGCAACGATCCCGGCTTTGCCCAAAAGTGATACCATGAGCTTTCCCTGCTTTATTGATTCTGATGCGGCCAATTATAAGGCAGTGCAGCAGACCGCAAACACCCCGGCATATTACGCAGTGCGAAGCCGCAGCGGCTGGGGCTGGATATGGCACGGGCAGCATACTGTTTCGGTGCCGGGCAAAGGCGTGGATGACGCAATCGCTTTTAATATCGACATTACTTCTGACGGCGAGTTTGAGTTTATGGACACCATCACGGTATCGGGGGATTAAAACATGAAAATTAAATTTGACGGCAAAGCTTATGAGCTGATGTATACCCGCGAAACTGTAAAGCAGGTAGAAGCTGGTGGTTTTAACCTGAACGCGCTGGATGCACAGCCCGCAACCCAGATGGAAAAGCTGTTTTACGGCGCTTTTGCGGCCCGCTGCAAGGGCGTGAAGCGCAAGACTGTGGACGACATTTGGAACCATATGACCATCGAGGAACGCGGAGAACTGTGCAACATGCTGGTCGATATGTATGCTGACGCAATCAACAGCATGGCAGATGACGGAAAAAAGGTGACGTGGGAGACCGAGTAACGGACGATCTCCCCAAAGAAGAAAAAACATGGGGACAAATCTTTGATGAAATGTTCCCGTTTTACTTAAGCATTGGCATGAGCGCAGATGAATACTGGAATCAGGAACCAAAACTTGCCATTGCCTACCGCAAAGCCCACCAGCTGCGCATGCAGCGGTGGAACTTTGAAGCGTGGATGGAAAACAAGTACACAATAGCAGCTTTGAATGTCAGCGTTGGGAACATGTTTATCGAAAAGGGGAAAACACCGTTTGAGTACCCTAGCGAACCGTATCCGTTGACGGAAGAGGAAGCGGAAGAACAGCATAAGCGCAGGCTGGAAAAGCAGGAACAGGAATTTATGGAACGCATGTTTGGGAGGTGAGGTTTTGGCAGAAGTACAGATTGACAAGCTAACAGTAGAAATTGAAGCAGACACCGCGAACGCAACAAAAGGGCTTGACAGACTGAAAAAGGCGATGGACAACCTTTCTTCCAAAAAGGCCGTGAGCGAAACTAACCTTTTGGGCGGTGCGTTCAGTAACTTGCTAAACAAGGCCAAAAGCCTGATTAGCATTGTGGCAATCTCCCAGACGTTGGGCAAGGCGATTGCAAAGTACAGCGAATATGTTGAAGATATCAACTTGTTTTCCGTTGCAATGGGGGATTTTGCAGACAAGGGGGCAGAACTTGCAGACCGCATGCAGGGACTGCTGGGCGTGGACAGCGGACAGGCAATGAAAAACATGGCCTTGTTCCAAAACCTTACCACGAGCTTTGGCGTGGCCGGGGATAGAGCCTATATCTTAAGTTCTAACCTGACCCAGCTGGGCTATGACCTTGCATCGTTCCACAACCTTTCGATTGAAGAATCTTTCCAAAAATTGCAGGCTGCAATCTCTGGCGAACTGGAACCCATCCGCCGCTTGGGTGTGGATATATCCAACGCTCGATTACAGCAGGAACTATATAACCTGGGCATTAACAAAAACATTAACAGCCTTTCGCAGGCAGACAAAGCCCAACTGCGCTACATTGCCATTATGAAGCAAACCACGAATGCACAGATGGACATGGGCCGCACACTGAATACACCGGCAAACCAGATGCGTATTTTGAAATCGCAGGTGGAACAGCTGGCAAAAGCAATCGGTGCTGTGCTGATACCGGCGGTAAATGCAATTCTGCCGCCAATGATTGCGGTGGTAAAAGTTGTTCAGACGGTAATTTCAGCTATTGCCCGGTTGTTTGGCGCACAGGTAAAGTGGGCTGATTTTAAGAACGAAGCCACCGCAGCTACCGGCGGAGCAAGTGCAGGGCTGAACAATGTGGCAAATTCTGCTGCAAAAGCCGCGAAAAATACACGTGATTTAATTGGCGGGTTTGATGAGCTGAATGTTGCGCAGGATAACAGCAGTAGTGGCAGCGGCAGCGGGGATGCCGGAACCGGCGGCAGTGTGCTGGGCGGGATTGACCTTTCCGGCTATGACATGTTCGGCCAGCTTGCGGAAAGCAAGGTAACGGAATGGGTTGACCGGATTAAGACTGCAGCGCAGGCGGTATTGCCGTTTATTGCAGGGGTTGGGGCAGCGTTTTTGGCGTGGAAAATCCCCGAACTGCTGCCTACGGTTCTTGGCTCCATCAAAGACGGAGCAGCAAAAATCCTTGAGTTGTTTGGTGCTTTGAACGGTGCGGCAGGTGGGGCTTTTCAACTGGCACCGGTTGCGGCGTTTGCGATTGCAATAGGCGCAATTGTTGGACAGTTTACCAATTTGATGATAAACAGCGAAGCATTCAGGGAAGGACTTTCAAGAGTTTTTGAGACGCTAAAAGAAGCTGCCAGCAATTTTTGGGAAGGCCTTAAAGAAGGGCTTGAACCGGCGAAAGAATCCATTGATGAATTGAAAGAAAAGCTATGGGGACTGATTCCAGAAAGCGTTCAGGAAAAGATTGTAACATTTTTTGAAAAAACGGTGCCTGACGCGATTAAGTGGATGAAAGATGACTTTGCTAAGGCAAAAGAAGAGCTGGATTTGAACTTTGGCGATTTGATTACCTTGCTGATTGGGTTTGGTCTTTTGCTTGTGCCTGGCGGCCAGGTTGCAGCCATGTTTGTGCTTGGATTTGAGTGGCTTACCATGTTGGTGCGCAAATTCGGACTGGTAAGTGATGAACAGTTGGAGGAAATCAAATCAAGCGTTGGCGCGGCGTTCCGCTGGATTGGCAATTTTATCGGGTCTATTATCTCTGCCATTGTTGAATCCTTTTCGGATGAATTTGGCTGGATAGCAGAATTTGTAGCTTCTGTTGCTTCTGCGATTGTGGAATCTTTTTCAGATGAATTCAATTTGTTAATTGGCTTCTTGAAAGGCGTGTTTTCTACAAACTGGGGAGAGGTATTTACGGGGGTTGCAAACATTGCAAAAAATGCAATCAAAGTGTTTGTCGCATTTGTCAAAGTAGCATTTTTGGACAATATCATGCAGATACTAGGGAAATTCAAGGAAAATGCACTGGATGTGATTAAAAGCGTTCTAAATGGCGGTATTGACTTAATCAACAATTTTATTGGCTGGCTGAACAGCTTAAAGATTGAGATTCCATCGTTCAGCATTGCAGGGCATAAATTGTGGGATGCCGTTACGTTTGACTTTATCCCCAATATATCCGAACTGCCCCACCTTGCCAGCGGCGGTGTTCTGACATCCCCGACACCTGTATTGGCAGGCGAATACGCTAATGCACAGACAAACCCCGAAATTGTGACCCCGCAAAGCCTGATGAAAGCAACCGTGCTGGAAGCAAACGCCGAAAGCGACCGGGAAATGCTGGCTTTGATGCGGCAGATGCTGGCCCAGATGCAGGGCAGCGATACCCGCATTATCATTGACGGCAAAGAAGTGTTCCGCGCAGTCAAAAATCAGGCACAGCGCGAACAAATCAGAACCGGTGTTCCGGCATTTTAAGGTGATGCCATGACATTTAATAAAAAAAGCTCCACATGGGCTGCAAATGGCACAAATTTGTATGAACCGCATGGGGTAAAGATGGAGCACACCAACTATACCGGTTCAAACAGTGGGCGAACCGAAGATGGCGTGATGCACATTGACTGGCTGCGCCGCGACCTGCACAAAGTAAGCTTGACCTACAATGCCATGACCGGAAACGAGCTGAAAGAGCTTGTGGGGATGGTGCAGGGTAAGGAATATACGGCAACTTACGTTGACCAGGGGGAAACCCATACAATGGAAGCCTACACAGGCGATATTTCCTATACAACTTACAACCTGACCATGTGCAAAGAGGATGGCGGATTGTATACAGATGTCAGCTTTGACATGGTAGAAAAGTAAAGAAGGTGGAACCAAATGCTGAATTATTTGCTTGTAAAAGAAGATGGGTCAGAGATTGGTTCCACCATTATTTTATCCTGCACATTAACAACCAGCGTAAACAGCGAAAACGAATTTACACTGGGCAGCGCGTGCACCGATGAAATAGAAGTGGAGTACATTGCCGCAGATGAAAAGCTGATTGCCCAGGGCGACAAGCTAACATTGTATACAGTAGACGATGCAAATACCCGGACAAAAGCAGGCATGTTCTACTGCGAAAAACCGGAATACCAGGGCATGATGCGTGAGGTATCCGGTTCTAATGCTGTATACAAAGTAGTGGCCTATGACACCATGTCCAAGCTGGATGCCGATTTCTCCGGTTGGCTGCACGCCAATCAGGCACAGTTCCCCAAAACTATCTGGCAGCTGGTTCAGCTGGCCTGCCAGCGGGCGGGGGTTACGCTGGCCAGCAGCAGCCTGCCCATCAATGGCAGCTACAGCGTGCAGGCATTCTATGCGGATGATTTAACCTGCCGACAGATTATCTCCTGGGCGGCGGAAGCGGCAGGCTGCTACGCCCACATGAATGCAGACGGCAAGCTGCAATTCTTGACCTACACAGACAAGCGCAACACTGCTAAAATCACCCCGGACGGTGCCAGCAACAGCACCGCCTATTATGCTGACAGCCTGAGCTACGAGGACTACACGGTCAAGGCCATTGAGAAAGTCCAGATCCGGCAGTCGGACAGTGACGTGGGGGTCATCTACCCCGACAGCACCACCGCCACCAACACCTATGCAGTGCAGGGCAACCTGCTGCTGACAACCGGCACCGAAGCCAACCTGAAAAGCGTTGTCCAAAACCTGTACAACGTGCTGAAAAACGTGACCTACACCCCCTGCAAAGTATCGGTGCCCAGCAGTTCCGGCCTTGCCTGCGGGCAGATCGTGCACATTAAGGACGCACGCGGGCGGGAGTTCGACACCTACCTGATGAGCGCCACAATCTCCTCCGGCAAAGCCAGCTTTGAGAGCGTAGGCAGCGCCAGCCGGGAAAGTTCCAGCGCCGTGAACAGCCAGAGCTACAAAAACCTGACCGGCAAAATGCTGGAGATCAAGACCAGCGTTGACGGCCTGGAAGTAAAGGCCAGCGACCTGACCGGCAAGTACACCGACCTGAAAGCAACGGTGGACGGGCTTTCCTCTGAGGTGAAAAAAGACACCAAAATCACCGGCGGCGGCAACCTGATCCTGGGCAGTGAGAGCTTCAAGAACGCTGCTCTCCAAGGCGGTGGCACTGTTGAATACAATGATGATGGCAGTGCAACGGTAACAAATTCCAATAGCCTTAAAATATTTGATTTTAACACTACTAGCACGCGCATTGTCAAGGGTGTAACGCTGTGCATATCCGTTATGTACAAGCAAGTTTCGGGCAAGGACGCTTTTTATCTGGACATCCATTATTCGCACGCTAACGGCAGCAGATATTACACCAGCATAAAGCCTGCTGACCAAATCAAAATTGAGCAATCGGACGGTTGGGTGTTACGGTATGGCACATGGACGCCGAAGGACAACTATATTTTGACCGGCGTTAGATTTGGTCTGCAGTCGGGTTCGGTTACAAACAAGTACATGGCATTGCACCCCATGCTGCAATACGGCAACGCGCCCACCGCGTGGAACGCCAGCAGCGGCGACTACCTGACGCAGGAAAGCGCAAAAAGCCTGTTTTCTCAGACCGCTGACGAGATCAAAACCGAAGTCACCAAGTCAGTGACTGAAACGGTAACGGCCAACGTGAAGGACACCGCTACCAGCGCTGCCAATGATGCCGTTGACAGCAAGCTGCAGGATTATGCCACCACCGCAACGGTGAACAGCCTGAAAGAGGATGTTTCCAGCATCAGCCAAAAGGCGGATAGCATCAGCACCAAAGTCAGCAGTCTGGAAGAAACGACAACAACCATTTCAAACGACCTGGACAGCACAAAGCGGGAATTCAAAACCGTTAAAGAATCAGTATCCGCGATTGACCAGAAAGCTGACAGCATTACTCAGACGGTAACGCAGCGGATCACCGGCGGCAACAATATTATCGCGGGCACCGATGACTGGAACAATGCGACCCTGGATGCAGGCGGCAATGACCTGAGCAAAAAGGGCAGCTACACCATTACGGGTGAATCTGTTCGCGTGACCAACAAGGCGCAGAACACTCGCTTTCACTTTGGCGCGGACAAAACGCTGGTGATTGCCAAGGGCATGACCTATTGTGCATCGGTACTGTACAAGCTCAACTCCGGCACGGACAGCCTGTTTTTGCAGTTTGAGACCAAGAACAGCAGCGGCGCAAAAAGTTATTACGACAAAGCATTCAAAAATGCGAAGCAGGACATTGAGCTGGACAACGGCTGGAAGCTGCGTTGGGCGGCGTTCACGGCGACCGCGGACGGCTATGCAGACGGTCTGTTTGTGAGCACTGCCAATGACTTTGCCACCGTTACCAACGATCTGACCATCATGCACCCCATGGTGCAGATGGGCAATGCCCCCACTGCCTGGACGGCCAGCACCGGCGACTATCTGACCGCCAACGAAACCAAAACCGAGATCAAGCAGACGGTGGGCGAAATTAAGCTGACGGCTTCCACCAGCGGAACTTCCAGCACCATCAAGCTGACGGCGGGCGGAACAGAGATCACCAGCGCACAGATCAACCTATCCGGCGTGGTGACATTTTCGGATTTGAGCACATGGAACCAGGATAAGACCATTATCAACGGCGGAAACATCACGACCGGACAGATTCACAATCTCAAGTACAGCACTGTGTACGACTTGGACAACGCCTACATTCGCATGGGCACAGAATCCGGGGAGCGCGTGTGCATTGACAATAGGCACATCGCCTGGTATGCCACCATCAACACGGGGACAATCGGGCTAACTGGTGTGTTGTACTCAGAGGCGGGCAGCAGTTACATCGGCGCGTGCAGCAAGTACGCCAAGTACGGCTGGGTGGACGGGCTGAACCCCACATCTTACGTTGGGATGCAGATCACCTACAACCGCAGCGATGACAGCGATGCCGATTTTAACACTACCCGCGTGGGTGTGTCCGGTACGCTCAACTGTAAGAATTTGAGCGCGTGGGGCAGCAAGTCCCGTATCGTGTCCACCAGTTTTGGCGCATTGAAAATGGCTGCGTTTGAAACACCCACCCCGACCTTTGCGGATTGGGGCCGCGGCGAGTGCGGCCCGGACGGTTGGTGCCTGATTGTACCTGATCCGCGCTATGCAGAGACGGTGGCCCAACATGGGCAGCTGACCTGGCTGCTGACGGACTGCGATGGCACCGGCCACCTGTGGGCTGAGGATTGCGGCCAGTACGCCATTGTACACGGCGCACCTGGACAGAAATTTGCGTGGATGGCTATGGCTGCGCAGCGCGGTTACGAGGGCGAATACGCCGAACCCAGCGAGTGCAATTATCCCGCAGGCACTCCGGCGGGCATTGACATGGCGGCCAGCACCGCCGCGCGTGCCCTGGATGCCGGTGCCGATGCAGCAGAGGATCTATTAACCATGGATACCGGTGCAAACCTGGCCATTGATACACTGTTAGAAAATTTGGAGGGCAACGAAATATGAAAAAATTGAGCGCCGTGGCAATCGTAACGACCGCTGAGGGCGAACGCGTGAGCTACACTTACGCCGAACTGGACAGTGACGGCAACATCACCAGCCAGAACAACCGGGCATCTTTTGTGGCCCTGGATGATGATCTGCTGACCGCCATTGCAACCCTGAAAAACGCTGTAAGCGCACGACTGTAAGGAGGAAAAAACCAATGACCGACAACAAAAGAACCCATGAATGCCGCCGCAAAATCGTGGCGGCCTTGAACGAAGCTAAAATCCCGTATGCCACATCTGAGCTGATCCTTGAAAATATTTTGTATGTCGTGAGAGCGAACATGGAGGCCCAGGAGGCAGCCGCAGAAAAAGGAGATCAAAGCGGGATCACCGAGGGCACCGTCTCCACCAAAAGCAATGCACCGGCCAATCAGCAGAAATAAGGGGTGATCTGCATGAGACCCTATAACCATGATATCTACCTGAACGGCTACAAGGCCGTAACGTTTGAAGGCCCGCTGCGCCTGGGCACCTATGACAGCTATGGTAATGAGCGCATCCGGGTGCTGTGCAGCCCGGAATGGGATGGCCTTACCATTGTTGCAACGTTTAAGGCAGCCAGCGCCGTTGAGGTGCTGGTGGATGCTGATGGCCTGCTGGATGTACCGCCGGAGGCCACCGCCACCCAGCAGGCGGCAGCAGGCCGCTGCGCCCTGACTTTTGTGGGCACCGGTGAGGGGCGGCAGACGATCAGCTGCACGACCTATTATCTGGTGCAGGACCATGCCACTGTTGGCAACGTTACCCCGGACCCCACGCCCGACAAGTGGCAACAGTTTGTGGATCAGGTTGCGGCTGACCGCGCCGGTGCTGCCAAAGAATCCGCCCGCAACGCGCAGGATGCCAAGACGGCGGAGAGCAATGCCAAGGACAGCGCAGACAATGCGGCGGGCAGCGCAACGGCGGCGGCTGAAAGCGCCCAGGCCGCTGCCAAATCTGCCGAAGCGGCTGCACAGTCCGCCACCAAAGCGCGGGGCAGTGCAGATGCAGCAGCCAAGAGTGCAGAAACGGCCAAAACGGCGGAGACCGGCGCAGGCAGCAACGCTGCTGCCGCGAAAAACTCTGCCGATCGGGCCAGCGCCAGCGCTGCCGCCGCAAACGAAAGCCAGACGGCGGCCAAAGCCAGCCAGGATGCTGCGAGTGCATCCGCCAGCACTGCATCCAGCAAAGCGACCGCTGCAGGCAACAGCGCAGCGGCTGCCGCCACAAGCGAGAAAAACGCTGCCGCCAGTTCTGCTGCCGCTAAAACTGCCCAGAGCGCGGCAGAGACGGCCAAAACCGGCGCGGAATCTGCCAAAACGGCAGCAGACAGCAGCGCAAAGGCTGCTGCCGGCTCTGCCAGTACGGCGGGTACCGCTGCAAGCGCCGCCACCACGCAGGCCACAGCGGCAAAATCCAGCGCGGATAATGCAGCTGGCAGCGCAACGGCTGCCAAAAGCTCCGAAACCGCCGCGGCCAAATCTGCCCAGGGGGCAGCAAGTGCCGAAACCGCCGCCAAAGCGGCACAGAGCGCCGCAGAGACGGCCAAGACCGGGGCCGACACGGCGGCCAGCAATGCAAGCGAAAAGGCCACAGCCGCGGCCAGCAGCGCCACAACGGCCAAATCCAGCGAGACTGCTGCCGCCAAAAGCGCAGACGATGCCAAGAATTATGCCGCGCAGGTGGCGGGCATTGTAACCAGTCAGGCCATTTTCGGCGTGAACTTTTCCGGCAGCGCCAGTGCAGGCACCCGTGTGGGTGCGGCAAAAGATTTTGTGTTTACCCCCGGCACCGATACCAGCGCAGGGCAGAACAGCTTTGATGCTGTCTATCCCTGGGCAGGCATGCGCCGCTGCTGCTGTACCCTGAACGCAGATGGTACCGTCAAGGTCAATGCGTACAAGGGCCAGCCTGGATACATTGAGGATGGCACCAACGGCGAAGTGCTGGTGGAAATTCCGCTGTTTTACGTCTCCGGCATGCTGGACGTTGCGCCGTCCATCAGCATGTCTATGCTGCCCGGCTACCGCGCACCGCGCAAATTCCTGAACGCGGATGGCAGCCTCAAGCAGAAATGCTATGTGCGCGCTTTCCCCGGCAGCATTGGCACGGACGGAAAGCTGCACAGCATTGCCGGTGCCGTGCCGACTGGCAACCAGAATATCACTCAGTTTTTGAACGCTGCCCGCAAATGGGGTGATACCTACAGCATTGGCACCAGTGCCGACTTTGAGGTGCTGGCCTACCTGATGATTGTTGTATACGGCACGCGCCATGCGCAGAGCAAGATCAATGGCTGTGTAAGCTTGTACAGCACGAACATTGCGGTTGCCGCCGCGACTGACAACGCTGCCAGCGTGGTGGTTGCCAAGAGTGCCGGCATTGAGCCCGGCATGGTGATCTCCATCGGCACCGGCGATGAAAACGAAACCATCGCAAAACGTCGCATTGTTACTAGCGTGGAAACTATTGATGGTGATGCCACCAACGTTAAGGCTAATTTTGACGGCAATCCCGTAACCACAACGACCGATCACAAGGTATGGCGCATAATGCAGAGCACCGGCACCGCAAACAGTGTGATTGCCACCTGCGGCAGCCCCGTCAGCAACACCGATGGACGGCACAGTTTTGTGTTTTACGGGGTGGAAAATCCGCTCTATGGCAACCAGTGGCGCTTTGAGTGCGATTGGAAATTGGTTGACGGCGTACCGTACTGGTGCGACGACCCCACAAAGTACAGCTGGACATCCAACGATGGCTACACTGCCCTTGACACTATGGCAATGCCTGACGAAGGCTGGGCGACCGCCCTGCAGCAGGATGATCGTGCGCCCAGCGTGCAGATCACCAAGTCTGTTGGCGGCAGCTCTGGTACTTACCTGGCAGACTATTTCTATATCAATAAGGCCGGAACCCGTATCGCTCGGCGTGGCGGCTACTCCGGCAACGGCGGCCTCGCAGGCCCGTTCTACCTCAACCTCTACGACGGCGCGGGCGTCGCCGGGTGGAGCCTCGGCGGTGACCTTTCTATCCCCGGTTAAGCGGGGGTTCGGGGACCGCAAGGCCCCCGATAAAACCTATCCGAATATGACATTATGCAAAAGGCTCTTGATCTTATACCGTATCGCTCTGCGTGGCGGCAACTCCAACAACGGCGGCAACGCAGGCCCGTTCTACCTCAACCTCAACAACGACGCGGGCGACGCCTGGTGGAACATCGGCGGTGACCTTTCTTTGGCGGCAGCACAGCTTGCTGTGCTGTTGGTCGTGACCTATTTTGCGAGATCAATCTGCCTGAGCTCTAGCTATAACCTGGCCCATCCGGAAACCTTAGTAGGCGGCAAACGCCGGACGAAATGGTTTGTGGCCAAAGAAAGCTTATAACATGCCTAAACGCATTGGAAACCTGTTGCCGGTCATGACAGACCGGAATTTTATCAGAGGGGAGATGTTTCAGCATGCAAAGAAACGCATGGACGATCCGACCACGGTACCCGCCCTGCTGCATGCAGATGAATGTGTTGCACAAGTGCAGCACTGGATCATATGCGGCGACTGGGTGCCCAGCAAGCCAATCCACACCCGGCACTATGAGCCAAGCAACGGCAAGCTGCGTGATATCGACTATGTACCATTCTGGCCCGATGGCGTGATGCACTGGATACTGATCGACAGCATCTATGACAAGGTTGTGCCGAAACTTGACCCCTACTGCGTGGCAGGTATCCGGGGACGTGGGCCACACAGCACCAAAAAGCATGTGGAGTACTGGATCAAAACGGACCGCGCGGGCACAAAATATGGCGCGGAGCTGGACATCCACCACAACTTTCCGGAAACGGACCATGATTTTGTGATGTACGGATACCGGCAGCTAATCAAGGACAAGTACTGGCTGCGCCTGGCTGATGCTGTGGTGCAGAGTTTTGCCAATGGCCTGCCTATCGGTTATGTCACAAGCCACTGGTTCCAAAATTTGGCCATGACGGCATTTGACCGCTATGTGCGCAGCCTGGATGGCGTGCGGCACTATTACCGGTATGTGGACAATATCCACATGTATGGCCCGAACAAGCGCAAGCTGCACCGTGCCCTGCAGGCCGCCATGGACTGGCTGTGCGCAGCAGGGTATACCATCAATAGCAGCTGGCAGGTATACCGCACCGACTACATAGACGCTGACAGTGAGCACCGCGGACGCGCCCTGGATGGCCTGGGTTTTGTGATCTACTGCGACCACACCATCTACCGCAAGCGTACCAGCAAGCGCCTGATCCGGCTGTGCCTGGATATCAGCAAGCGGCCACACGGCAACCCAACACCGCACCAGGCCCGGCAGGCTGCCTGCCGGATCGGGCAGCTAAAACATGCAGATATGCACCATTTTCGGGTCAAGCACGTTGACGGCGTGATAAGTTACCGGAAAATCAGAAAGGCAATACAAAATGCTTAAAATCGAATGCAACGAAAAGCGGCCCCGCTTTGAGACGGAACCGCTGGAAGATGGCCGCACGTTGGTGCGGCTGTATGAAGACGAAGAAGCAGCAAGCCGCCCGGCTGTGTCCGATATGGACACGCCCTGGAACGGTTACCGCTATACAACTTATGAGACGCGGATTGCCCTGCCTGCCGGTGCGCTGGAAACCGCGCCTGATATCTGGGCGGAGGCCGTCAAGCAGGCGGACCGCACCCAGGCCGCTGCCCAGGTACGCGCAGAGCGTGACCGGCTGATCTCTGCCTGCGACTGGACCGTGCTGGATGACGCCAAAACGGACAAGCAGGCGTGGGCGACCTACCGCCAGGCTCTGCGGGATGTGCCAGAACAACCCGGCTTCCCGTATGACGTGATCTGGCCTGCCGTGCCGGGGCAGCTGTGACGGACAACGAACGGGTGCGGCGCATGTCCCGCACGTTGTCCACGGCCCTTGATTTGACTGATGCTGTACTGGATCGGCTGGAACGTGAGGGCCTGGACACCACCACAGAGCGCGAACTGTTGGCGCAGCTGTGGTGGGATGGGGCGGCACTGGCAGATAGAACAAGATCGGAGGAAAAAGAAAATGATTGACGCAATCGACGTAAGCAAACACCAGGGCAGATTTGACTGGCAGGCGGCCCATAACAAGGGCATCCGCCACGCCATGCTGCGTGCCGGGTATGGCCGCTATGCCAGCCAGAAAGACCCCCAGTTTGAACGCAACGCGGCTGAGTGCACCCGGCTGGGCATCCAGTATGGCGTGTACTGGTACAGCTATGCCAGCACCCCGGCGGAAGCCCGGCAGGAGGCCCGCTGCTGCCTGGCCGCGATCAAGGGCAAGCACCTGTGCCTGCCGGTGGCGTATGACATTGAGTATGAGCCGTGCATCCTGCGGCTGACTACCGCGCAGCGCACGGCTCTGGTAGAGGCGTTTTTAAGCGAGATCGAAGCAGCGGGGTATTACGGCATCCTGTATGCCAGCTGTGATTTTATCCGAAATCGGCTGGACTACAAGGCGCTGGCCAAATATGATGTTTGGGTTGCCCAGTATGGCAGCAAGTGCACCTGCCCCCTGCCGTATGGCATCTGGCAGTATTCCAGCCGCAACGCCCTGGGCATCCCCGGCTACGGCACTAGCCTGGACTGCAACCGGGTCTACAAGGATTATGAGCAGCTGATGATTCAGGCGGGCTTGCAGGGCCACACCGCGCCCACCCCGGAGGATACCACCCCCAACAAGCTGGACAAGCAGCGGATTACCATTGGCCATATTTCCAGCGGAGACCGCGCAACCATCCGCACCCTGTGCGAGGGGCTGGGGCTGATCGCGGCGGGCCTGTACCGCGAAACCTGTGCGGATGGCAACCAGTGGATGCTGGACGTTGGGCCGGTATCCAGCGGTGATGCCTGGTATATTATGCGTCAGTGTGCGGAGCTGAAACTCATTGAAGCAGGACTGTATAAGGCCGAATATGTGGGGTGATGCGGTGAAAAAACTTTTTATTTCTCAGCCGGTGCGCGGCAAAACGGACGAAGAAATCCTCAAAGAGCGCAAGGCACTGATTGCCGATGTGTATATGAAAACACATGAGGAAGTCGGAGTCATCGAATCCTTTTTTGAGGATGCCCCGGCTGACGCAACACCGCTGTGGTATCTGAGCGAAAGCCTCAAGCTACTGGGCACCGCTGATTTTGTAGTGTTCGCCCCTGGCTGGCAGGACTATCGCGGGTGCCGCATTGAACATGACGCGGCTGTAGCCTATGGAATTCCCATCGTGGAGGTGTGATGCCAATGCAGCATGTATTTTCGTTTACGATCGCGGAAGCCTGGGCATTTTTGATTTACGCGGCGGGTGCTGCCGCCGGACTGTATGCCGGGGGAGTGGCTATCAGCAAAGTAATTACCGCAATAAAAAAGCCAAAAACCGACCAGGACAAACGCATTACCCAGTTAGAAGCGCGGGTGAACGCTATGGAGGGCTTTTTGAGAAACGACAAACAGCGGCTTGACCGCATGGATGAAGGGCAGCACGTGACCATGCAGGCACTGCTTGCCCTTCTTGACCACAACCTTGACGGAAACAACATTGACCAGATGCAGAAGGCAAAGGAAGCCTTGCAGAAGCATCTGATCGGCTAAAAAAAGGAGAAAGCAAAATGGATATTTCTTTTCTGTCCGAATATATGATCCCCGTGATTGTTGGCATCTGCCTGTGCGTGGGCTGGATTGTCAAGCAGTGGATTAAGGATGTTGACAACCGGTATATTCCCACGATTTGCGCAGTGCTTGGTGTTGCGCTGGCCTGCTGGATGAATTGGCCTGAAATTACCGCTACCGTTATTTTGTCCGGCCTTGCAAGTGGGCTGGCATCCACCGGTCTACATCAGGCGTTCAAGCAGATTCTTGAGGGCTTTGGAAATGGGAAGTAAGTTTGATTTCCGAATGAGCCGCAGCGACTATGATGACCTATGTTTTGACCTGACCGATGACGAACACGCCGTGTTGGACTTGCGGCGGCGCGGGATGCACAACGCCGATATTGCGGCGGAATTGTATTGCAGTGAAAGGACGGTTAATCGGAGAGTTAAAGCGATAAAAAGTAAAATTGGGTAATAAAAAGCCCCGGTTTGTGATTGAATGTATCACAAACCGGGGCTTTCTTGTTTTTATTGCTTCGATACATATACAATCGCGCTACGAATTGCAGTTGATATCGAAATGTTTTTTCCGGACTGCTTTGACATTGTGCTGACAATGTTTTGTAATACAGCATATTCGTCAAAGTGTAAGGCTATGTCCATTCTTTTCCTATAGTAAAATGCGATATCAGAACGTTGTGGAAGTGGATACACTGGCAATTTACATTTTAAGATACAATACCTTGCCGCATCCGAAAGACTTTCAAGTTTCATCCTTTTTTGCAAGTTTGAAAGTGCGGATAGCTCGTTCGGAAGAAGGTATGCAGTAACCATTTTTGATGGTAACGGGGGCAACGATTTCATTTCATTGCCCCTCCTCGTCTTTTGCCTTTTGATTTTGCCTCGAATTCCTTGTCGGGCGCTTGATATAAGGCTCATTTTCGTCTATGAGCCAGTCACGGCCCATTTTGTGCGCGGTCTTAAATCCTCCGCGCAAAACTTTCTGCCGCACGGTTGCGGGGGTTCTGCCGTGTCGAAAAGCGTATTCCTTGAGAGTAATGTCCATCTTGATGCCTCCTGCATCCTTAGATGCTTCCAAAAGTCTCCTCAATAGCGCGGGTGGTCATGTAAATGGGCTTCTCGTTGCTGTGCTCTGCATTCCAATTCCGTGCAACATCGTTTGCGGTTAGTGTTGCAGAAAAAATCTGAATGCTGTCTCTGCTACCAAAAAGCTTGTTGCAGATAGCAACAGCATCTGCGCGGCTCATATCCTTGAACCAAGTCTTGATGATAACTTTATAAATCAGGTCGGTTTCTGCGGCCTTGACAGCTGCTGCCATCTCTTCTACGCAGCAAACAACACAATCTTGTGAGGTCGTATGGGTATCTGGCGAGGGTGAAGCGAATGGCTATATGGTTGCACCCGGAAGTAAAGTCATTTTAATGGATCGGGATACACAGACATTCTATGTAAAATGCCGTGATGTAAACAATATGCCTTATCCGATGGAAGTTTATGACTACCACAAACGGGAAGCGAAATCGGAAGCAAACCCCAAAAGAGAAAATTTTGTCACACGATCAGAATTTGATGCTCTTGCGACCGCATTTAATGAATTGAAAAACCAAATGCAATCAAGACCGCAAAAGACAGTAAAGGAGGCAACAAATGCCAAACCCGCTGTACAACAGACTTAATGAAAACCAACAGGGAAACATGATGCAGCAATTCCAACAGTTTATGAAGCAGATGCAGGGCAAAAACCCAAATGAAATGATAGAACAGATTGTAGCTTCCGGGCAATTAAGTCAGCAACAGTTAAATTCTATCCAACAGCAAGCCAAAAACATGGAACAGCAGTTTTCTACAATGCGTTCTATGTTCGGATTTTGAATAAATGCGGCCGCATTTAGAATAAAAATTTTGAAAAGGAGATAACCAATGGCAGTTTATAACGATATGACTCCTGCCGATATTGCCGCTGTTACCGGAAACAATAACCGCAACAATGGCATGTGGGGCGGCGATTGGGCGGCATGGATCGTGCTGTTTCTAATCTTCGGTATATTCGGTTGGGGTGGCATGGGCTTTGGCGGCTTCGGTGGCTTTGGCGGCGGCATGCGCGGCGCTAATTCCCCCGGTTTCCAGGGCTATGCAACCCGTGCCGATATCAATGAGGGCTTTGCCCTTAATGGTATTGACAACGGCATTCGCTCTATCCAGAATGGCATTTGCGACAGCACTTATGCCATTAACACCGGCATGCTGAACGGGTTTAATAACCTGAACAACAGCATTCAGCAGGGCTTTAACGCAACCAATGTTGCACTGCTTCAGGGCCAGAATGCACTTGGTGCCCAGCTTGCGGATTGTTGCTGCAAGACCCAGAGCGGCATCCAGGGCGTGAATTACACGATTGCTACCCAGGAGTGTGATACACGCAACCAGATGCAGCAGGGATTCAACGCAATGCAGAACACGATGAACTTTAACACTCGTGACATTGTGGAGAACCAGAACACCAACACCCGCGCAATCCTGGATTACCTGTGCAAGGACAAGATTGAAACCTTGCAGAGCGAAAACCAGGCGCTGCGCCTGGCTGCATCTCAGTCCAATCAGAACTCCGTACTTCGTGAGGCAATCGATGCAAGTACCGCTGAAATCCTGCGCCGTGCTGCACCGCTTCCGGTACCTGCTTACGCGGTTGCAAACCCGTATACTGGCAATTATGGTTACGGGTGCTGCGGTTACGCCAACAGCTGTGCAGGCTAAGTAAAATATGGCAACTTGTGAGGGTTTCTTACATGTTCAGCCCTGAGCTGATTTTGCAAAAAAAGGCGGCGGGGCAATAGCCCCGCCGTTTATTCTTAGAAGAAAGGATTGTTTTTATGGCAGAGTACACTTCGGCAGCTGTTCAGACTGTGGCAGCTGGACAAAATGTTTTGCTTACAGAAACAGCAGTAGCTGGTAAACCTTGTATTGTTCACCGTGCCGGGTCTGGTATTGTAACGCTGCGCGGTTTGACAAATCAGTGCAAGGCACGATTCAAAATTTCGTTTGGCGCGAATATCGCAATTCCAACTGGAGGAACAGTTGAAGCAATTTCAGCTTCTCTTGCAATCAATGGTGAGCCGCTGAATAGCGCCACAGCAACCGTGACACCTGCGGCAGTTGAGAATTTCTTCAACATTTACATTGCTGCATTTATCGAGGTTCCTCGTGGATGCTGCGTAACAATAGCGGCAGAAAATAGCAGCACGCAGGCAATTTCCGTATCCAACAGCAATCTGATTGTTGAACGCGAAAGTTAAGAAAGGGGAAAATAACAATGAGCATGAAAGCAATGAATGACATCCGGGAAATGCTTTGTGATGAACTGGATGAAGTTTCCCGTCACGGCACTTTGAATGTTCGTGATCTTGACGTGGTTTACAAGGTCACGCAGAGCATTGCCAACCTTGATGACATCATGGAAGAAGAGGGTTACAGCCATGATGGCGGTTGGGAAGCAAAAATGCGCGGCACTTATGGCAATGATATGCGCCGTGACCGCCGTTATGCGGATGACACGCGCCGCCGGATGGATACCGACCAAGATGACCGTGAACCTAAACACCGCTATTCGGAGGATATGCGCTGAACAGGGAGGTGTAAAGCTTGAAAGAGCTTACATATAAAGACTTTGAAGACTATGAGCAGCGGCTCAAAGAAGAAGCCTATTATTGTATGGGAGATGTAATTTCACCCAAAAGCAGGGAAGGCTTTGAAAGCGTTGTACGCTGCTATATGGCCATGAAGGACTTTGAAAAGGCGTTGCATATTAAACAGGATTCCGGCGACTTGAAGCAGTGGGTACATAAAATGGAAAACGCTGACGGTTCGTATGGCGAACACTGGACGGTTGACCAGACTTCCACCTATATGACTTCACGCGGAATGGACAGCACAAAGGAAGAATTTTATGCAGCCATGAACATGATGTTTAGTGACTACTACCCTGTAGCCAAAAAGCACAATGTAAACACTCCTGAATTTTATGCAGACCTCGCAGCGGCTTTTATCAATGATAAGGACGCATCCAAAGATAAGGTGGAAAAATATTACGAGTGTGTTGTGGAATGAGTGAATTTTTGGAAACTATGAAAAGCGCAGACTCCGGCCATGCTTGGCGTGTGTTGGATGAATTCATGGACGCACTAAAGGAAGCAAAACCGGAAACGTATGCAGGATTGATGCACAATTTGAAAAGAACTAAATAAAAGTTTTGTCCATTATTATAGGGTGAGATTTGCAATACCAAATATAGGGCTGCAAAGTTTTCCGTCAAATTGCACAGGTGCAATTTTGGTGCACATGCAGTATTTTATACGGTAATACGTTAATGTAATAGAGTTCGACTCTCGCCACTCGGACCAAAATGAATACGGCTGTTGCACCGACAAAAAACCGCTAAGTGACGATGCTTAGCGGTTTTTTCTTTGTTCAAATCTGTTCAAAAACGTTCAAAAATGTATATTATTCATGGTGCATTCATGGTGCAAAAATTTTATACATTGTTTTGCAATCCGGGTTATCGGGATTTTGGTGCGGATTTGGTGCAAAAAAATGCGCCGAAGTGGTTGAACCACCGCAGCGCATAAATTTTTTTTTGCAACATTAAGTAGGGGCATCCCTTAATTAACATTTGACAAAACAGCTTCAAGCTTTTTCCGTGCTTCCTCAATCATTTGGGGCTTAAGGGCTAAATAAACTTCATGAATCATTTTGGCGTTTGCATGGCCCACAAGCTGAATTGCAATCTCTTCCGGCACACCGGCCATTGCAAGCATGCAGACATATTCGTGCCGGAATTGGTGCCCACACACAGGAACTTTCCAATCAGTATATGCAACGGTTACATTCTTGCCGTGCTTTACAACGCTTTTGGTTCTGGGCACCGGCTTTGCCACGCCGTATTTTCGCCAGAACTTTTGCCACATACGATCATAGCGGCTTTTGCTTACAGGCTTTGTATCAAGGCCAATAATGTATGTGTCTTTTGGCATTTTTCGGATGGGCTGTAGGGCTTCTTTTAGCATGTAAAGCAGCGGCACTTGCCGGATTGCTGCCGGGGTTTTGCCATAATCCCTTATCACAGCGGCATTGCCCTTGTGCTCTATCGTTTTTGTGATGTGGATGATGTTTTTATCAAAGTCAATATCACGCAGCTGTATGGCGCACATTTCGCCCTTGCGCTCGCCAGTGCAAAGATAAGCCACCGCAGGGAGCGCATCGGGGTCAAGGTAATGTTCCTTTACCACTGCCACTTGCTCGTTTGTAGGGGGCTGTCGTTTGCCCTTATGCAGGCCGCGCGGCATTTTAGTTTGCGTTGCCGGGTTTATATCTCCGCGCCACTTTGGACTGTCAATCCAATACTGAAAGATGTTGTTTATCACAGTCTTTTGGTTTGATACCGTTGTGGCAGCCCGCCCTGCCATTTCAGGCCCGCGCAGAAATTCCGCGATCATGTAAGGCTCAATTTCCCGCATGTGGTATTCGCCAAACTCGTCAGTAGCCCGCTTAACGGCAGGCAGGTAGCTTTTTTGCGTTCCGCTTTTCATGCCCTGCACAACGCGGATATATTCTTTTGCAATTTCGCTGAACAGCGGCCCAGCATTTGAACGCTCTTCTTCAATTCGTTCCTTTTCTTCCTGCTCTTCTTTGGCATCCTCAACCTTTTGCCAAACCTCTGCGGGCGTCTTAGCTGAAAATGTTTTCCAAACGCCACCTATCATCTCTTTGCGCTGGTATCTTCCGTCTTTTCGGTGAAAGAGCCCAACTGTCAAATCCTTTTTCATCTTGCAGCCCTCCAAAAAATGTTTTATAATGAAACCGTCAACTTTTCATGTTGACGGCCCTTTATCCCTTGCTGGTGCGTCACCACCGGCAGGGGATTTTTGCTTTATATGTACCTCTCAAAATACTGTAGTGTGCTATATCGGCACAATTCCTTATTTCTTGGCACATCTAGCCGTGCTGCAGCCTTTTTATAATCTCTTATATACTGTTCCATTTTTTGCCGTACAATAAACTCTTTTCCTTTTAGAGAATTAAATTCATCTTGCCGGATGTGCGGCCTTTGGGAACGATTTATATATTCAGATTTAGTTATAACAACGGCTTTTGAAAAATCCAGACCACAGCCTGCTGCTTCGTTTGTCCAAAGCACATGCTTGTGCTTTATGTGTGACCGCATGGGCACAGCAAACAAAACCCCGTTTATTTTTACGCATATCCTTATGTATGGACGTGTTGGCTTTTGCTCTATTTCGGCGCAGCCAATATAATCCTGATAAAATGATTCGGACAAATAAATGTAATCCAAAAAAGAATGCCCCCTCAAATCAATGAGGGGGCGGCTCTTCAATCGAGCTTTCTTTATTTTCCGTTCGTGGCGCTCTACCACGAAGTCAACACTTGAGCTTTCTTTTTCCCGCGACAGCCGCGCTCTACGGCTGTATCTTCGCAAGTTTCCTTGCACCCTCATTATAATAATTCTATTTTATATTTGCAATGGGTTAGACAAAATTCGGCAAAAAACTTGCCTTTTTTATTTTTCCCTTGCGTTATATTCGCCGTTGCCTGCCAGAACGGCAGCTTCTCCGGCTTGCAGGCATATTTGCAGGTGGTCAAAGTCCGGCTTGATGCTTTCCGGGCAGTGGTCATTCCCAGTTGCGGTATCTATCCGGTAGTTCTGTATTACGGCCTGACAGACGCGTACACGGCTTTGCATGGACGTATGAGCGTTAGCGCATAACAAGTCTATCTGGCCCGCCCAATCGCTTCCATGCGCCCCACACAGGATATACAGCAGGCGGCGCTTGTACAGGCTCGGCATCTGGGCGATATAATCAGAAAGTGCCTTGTCTACCTGCTCGTCCGTCCAGTTTGGAGTATCGGTATCGCTGAATGCAGACGGCATCCAGATGCGCTGCAGCCAGCGCCAGGGGGATTGTTTGCAGACGGTGAACCACATCAACAGATCATCGTTTCGGATAGGGGAAAGCCCTTCTTCCCAGTTGCGCACCGTGCGGATGTTCACATCCATCTGCCGGGCTACATATTCTTGCGAAAGCCCGGATTCCAACCGGCACTGCGAAAGAATAAGTCCTTCACGTTCTCTGAAATCAGCTCTACTTTCCATTTCATCACCCTCAATTTTTTACATGTTTTGCGCTCTAAATGCGGTAAGATTTTTATACAACAACAGTTAAGGAAATATAAAGAAAAAAATATTCAAAAAATGCCATGGAAATAAATGGAAGCCATGGCATAAAAAACATGTTAAGATTCTTACTGTAGTCAAAAAACACAGGAGGAATCAACAATGAATAACGTGGAACGTCTAAAGAATTACCAAAACCGTAATGCGGCAACCATTGAAGCCTTGTATCGCGCTGTGCTGCAAGACCGAGCACGGAGGGAAAACAGCCATGAAACTGCCTGATTTAACCACCCCACCAAAGCACGGACGCAAAAGGCCGAAAAACCGGACAGTAAAGCGCGAAACCTGAAATTTGTGCGTTTTGCTAATTGACCGTTACGGCAATCTGTAATAAGATGTAAGCACAACATAAAGTTGTCGAAATGACAACTTACAACTGATGCGGAGAAGAACAATGACTGACATAGAAAAGCAAATATCAGCAACCAAACTGGCAATACAACTCTGTGACAAGCTGGGGATTGATTATACATATGGCGATAGGGGATGTACATTAAATGGAGAACCTGTTCCCGATACCGGATTGTTATTCCCCGTAAAAATCCTTTATAAAGGCTATACTACAACGCCGGAATACGACCCATACGATAAAATCTATTACGGCAAGATTGATGGTATCAAAGATTTGGTTGACTATCACGCAGAAACCGTTGACGGCATCGGGCAAGCGTTCATCAACTGCGTTGATGAATACATCACATTTTGCAAAGAGATCGGGAAAGAACCGGATGCCCCAGACGAAAAAAAACAGAACCAGCCGGGTCAATAACCCACGACTAAAGTCGTGGGCTTGCGTCAGTAAGCCTACACTTTAGAAGTGTCCGATTGGTATTTTCTTTATCTCGTGAAGACATCAAAAAAATTGCCGAGTTCAACTCTGAATTAGAGAACTACGAAAAAAATAAGGAGAACACTGCGTCATGAAAATCCGAAAAATTACCCATCGCATTCTGAGCATCTTGCTTATAATCGCAATCGTTGCCAGCCTATGTTCTTGCGCAAAGGTTGGCAGTGATTTCAACGACTTGAACGGAAGCATTACTGGTAACACGTATGAATGCCAGTTTTACTCCAATGACGGCCAAAAGTTTATGACCGTTTCGGGGTCTAAAATTGATATGAATAGCAACATTATTCGTGAACGAACATACAACGATGGCAGTTGGGGATATACTAACACACTATCCTCCGTTGTTACAATTACCGTCGATGGTTGTCAAATTAGTAATTGCGGTTCTACTGTATTGTTCACAGAAAAAGGTCTTGAACCAGATGTAAATTTTCAAATGCAAGACATCAACAGCAACACAGATGGAAGCATTGGAGACAACACTATTATTGCAAATGTTGTAAATAAATACAAAAACGCATTCGGCAAGCCTGTCGTGGTCGTCATTCAGAGCCAGTTGGGAAATCCCATTTGCGCGTACAGTGGTAAAGATGTATATTGGAAGGTTTGCGAAGACCTTCCCAAAACCACCAAATTGATGATTGATGACAAGGCGCTCTATATTCATAGGGCAAACTTCCAAATTATTGATTTGGCATTGCTGAACCAATAATCATACCAGTATGCGCAGTCAATAACCCACGACTGATGATTCTCAAGCTGATTTTGGCCTGAGTGACAGTGATCTGAACGGAGGATATAAAGTATGCTACTTATTGTATTACTTGCGATTTTAAGCATCGTATTTGGCTGGATTTCATATGCGCTGCTCGATGCGTTTGGAGAACAAATCGTTTTCTTCGTGGCGCTTGTGCTTGCAATAGCATCCGGCGTTTGCGCTGTGGTTTTCGGCGCAACTGCGCTCGCTTACCGAATAGGATACAAAGCGGACAAAATCAGCGCTGAAACACGTTATCAGGGAATCATCCACCAGATTGAAACTGTTAAATATACGGATGATATCGCGAAAGAACGCCTGTATGAACAAATCATTGCATGGAATCAGGATGTAGAGCGGGGAAAAGCCATTTCTGGAAGCCTCTGGATTAGCTGGAGCGTTTCACCCATCTACAATGATTTGCAGTGCATTGAATACCCGGATTTGGAAGCCAAATAATGCCATGTCGTTACCACTCCACCTTATCCCCCTTGCTTCTATTGCAGCGCCAGCAGAGGGTTTGCAGGTTGCTTTCAGTTGTCATGCCGCCTTTGGACAGGGGCACAATGTGGTCGATTTCAAGCAGCAGGTGGGGTTCTACCGCAAGGGATGCGCCGCATCGGCGGCAAGTATAATGGTCGCGCTCTTTGATGTGTTCGCGCAGCGCACGGGTCATCAGGGCACGCTGACCGGCAACGCTTTTGGCAAATTCGATTTTATCGGAAAGATAAGCCACAAAGCGGTCAAGGTTGTCAATGTCCATTACAACATCATAGTGAGTGCCGGTATATCCGGCAGGGCTGGTGTACTTAAAAACGTATTTGGGATAGCTGATCGGGCTTAAATCCACAGGCTCAAAGCCAAGCTCCGTTTCCAGCCGAGCGGCATAATGCTTTTTGATAAAGCCTGGCACTTCGTTGTTGATACTCTGCATAATCCCGGCCCGCTGTTCCATCAACAGGCGCTTGCCTTCTTCGGCGGCAGAAAAGTCATTCAGCATAAATTCAAACTTTTCAAGCGTCTTTTCATCTGCTGCAATCCCAAAATACTTGCAGATATACCGGAACGGCGCGTTGCTGGCATTATCGCACACGGTGCGCGAGCAGTGATAGACGTTAGGATCATAGCTCTTATTCAAATCTCGGTGAACATTCCACTGGCTGTCATCGTAATACTGCCCAACGCCATAGTCTGTGCGGTTGATAACAAGGGCTGCATTTTTCAGTTCACCAATATGGATGTTCAGATCATTGCAATCCTTAATGTGGGAAGAAATACGGGATTTCATAGACGCAAATTCTTGGCCATTGAAGTAAAGGTATACGCGGATGTTAAACACGATGAAGTAAGTTGGTATTGCAATAATGAAGGCGACAGCAAACCAATCTCCCAACAGTATGGAAAGGGCTCCGACCAAAAGAAGCACAACATAAACTTTGGCGCACCCCATCACACAGCCTTTAAGTTTATCCATGAAAACACAACCTTATTAAATATTTAGGAGGAAACATATGCAGAACCTTACAGAAGAAGAAAAAGAATTTTTGCGCTTAGTGCATACTAATCGAGAAGTTCTTTTGGAGCGTCTTGAGAAACTAGGATTGCTCGAAGCCTTTCTTCAGGCAGAGAACGGAACCACTTAATAAGTGCCACATCTTTTTCAGTAAGCTCACCGCCTTGTGCGGTGGGCTTTTCTTTTTGCGGTTCATCTCCGTGCAACAAGTAATCTACCGATACACCAAAGTATTCAGACATGGCCGACAGACTATCCATGCTCGGCGTTCCATCCTTGTTTTTCATCTTTGCAGCATAAGACCTGCTTAACCCCATATCCGTACATGCTCGGCTATCTGAAACGCCTTTATCTAGGCATAGTTTGTGGAAAGTGTCATAAAACACAAAAATCACTCCTTGAAGTTGTGCAATCATACGATTATTACAAAAGTAAGCAAAACCCCTTGAAATGATTACCCACGTAAGCTATAATGGCATTGTTGATTACGAGCGTAAGCAATTCAAGAAGCTAACTATTTGATGCAACTATATAGTAGCATGAATGCTTACCTTTTTCAACAATTATTTTGTGAGAAAGGAGACTTTTACGTGATTGACAAATGGACTGGACGTTTAATTGGCAATATGCACATTTACAACATCACTTCTGCAGAACTTGCCGCAAAATTGGGATTACACCCGAAGTATGTTAGTGCTATTCTTAACGGCCACCGTTCGCCTACTGGGGCAAAGCAACGCTTTGAAAAGGCTGTTGCTGAAATTATCGATGAGCGAAAAAGCCGGAGCGCGTAAGGAGGTGAAACCTTGAAATGCTCCCGCAAGCGCATCATGCAAGGCGCAATCCTGACCAATCTTGCAGATGCTCAAAAAAATATGGCATCTTCCGAAAAGGTAGATGCCAGAGGGCTTATTCTGGTGAGCAAGTTTTTACTCCGCCTGCTGGATAAGCTGGATGACGAAATTTTAGATGTGGAGGTGAACAATGAACAACATACAAATTTTCAAGTATGAAAACAACGATGTGCGCACGGTTGAGATGAACGGCGAACCGTGGTTTGTAGGCAAGGATGTTGCTTCTGTGCTTGGGTACAAGGATACTGTGAACGCCCTAAAAACCCATGTTGATGAGGATGAAAAAACTGGGTGGCAAATCACCACCCAGTTTGGTGTTAAGGAAACCACCATTATTAACGAATCAGGCCTTTACAGCTTGATTCTTTCCAGCAAACTTCCCACCGCAAAACAGTTCAAACGCTGGGTTACGAGTGAAGTTTTACCCAGCATCCGCAAGAACGGCGGTTACATCGCCGGGCAGGAACAGATGACCCCGGAAGAATTGATGGCGAAAGCCCTGCTGGTTGCCAACAAAACTTTGGCTGAACGGGATGCCAGAATTTCGGAACTGACGGTTCAGAACACCATCATGCAGCCGAAAGCGGAATATTTTGACGAACTGGTTGACCGGAATACACTCACCAATTTCCGCGAGACCGCAAAAGAGCTTGGAATCAGCGAAAAGGCTTTTATCCGCTTCCTGATTGACAAGAAGTACATTTTCCGCAACCAGCGCGGCAAGCTCATGCCGTATGCAGACCGCAGTGATGGCTTGTTTGAAGTCAAGGAATGTTACAACGAAAAGACCAACTGGAGCGGCATCCAAACCCTAGTAACCCCTAAAGGCCGCGAAACCTTCCGGCTGCTGTGTTTGAAAGCTTTGTGAAAGGAGAGAAACATATGAACGATAAAAGCGTAACCAGTTTTGGGAATACCACTGTTACCCAGACGGCACATGAGATTGACCTGAAAGTCGGCCCCGGCATCAAGATTCCGCCGGAAGTTACGTTCAAGGACGTAAAAAACGAAACTGTCCTTGGTGACCCGAACAACAGGCACATCACAACCGGCCATTTTAATTTGGCCGATTTGAAGAAAAGGAGTGAAACGCATGAGTAAGGAAGATGTGGCGTTGCTCTTATCCGTTCTGGCCCTTGCAATCAGCATTATGGGGGCCGTGATGTTTTGAAAGGAGGGGAGCATATGCCCCGTGAAAAACCCCATTACCAAGAAACCCTTGTTGGCATCCGCGCCCGCGCTGCTGAACTTTACCCTGGCCAACTGTTGTTTGGCCCCACAAAGGTTGCTAAGCTTCTTGGCAAATCTCGTGGCTGGGTATGGCAGCATTACGGTAGCTTCCGTGATTTAACCGTTGAACAAATTGCAAGCCTTATCTGCTGATTTCCGACATACAAGCGTTGGAAAGGCCACGCGACGCCTTGCATGGCGCTAGAACAGATAGGCATGGAGACGCTCTGGAAATGCGCGGTTTGGCAAGGGAATTGTTCGGCTGGGAAAAGCATGGAAATGCGGAGGAATTGCATACCACAGAGACGAGATGACGAGCCCCGGAATGGCAAGGGTAAGCAACGACTTGAAACCGCAACGGAGTAGCGATGACCGGATTGGCAACGGAATGGATTTGAGAAGAAATGCTTTTGAATGGCGTTGAAATGACCCGCGGTTATATGCAATGCGTGGCAACAGAAATGCTTTGATTCGACCTGCTTTGGAATTGCATAGATCAGCCACGGAACCGCTAAGACGTGATTTGAATTGTTGAGCAGAGGAATCGCCTAGACATGCTCAGATATGCAATGGAGTGGCACCGAACCGATATGCAATGGAATAGCGCAGGTATGCCCTGGAATTGCACTGAAACCGAAATTTTATTACAGGAGGAAAAACTATGAAAGTACGAATTACATTGACCGAAGAAGCGTTGGGCAGCGCCCCAAGCAATGAAGACCTGCTGGCAACCTATATTGCCAGCAAAGCACCCACCAGCGAGCTTTCCGCAGAGGAAATTGACAACATCAAGGCCCAGAATGCGGAAGACCGTATCACGGTGTTTTACAAATCCGCAGACGGTACGCCGTTCCAGTACAATTACCAGGTTAAGGGCATGTTCAAAGATTCCTGCCAGATGCTTGCAAAAGCTGGCAAGGCAGGCTATTCCGGCGGCAAAGCCTGCGCTGCGCTGAAAGCTTATAAGAAAGCCATTGACGGCCTGATTTTTGTTTATCCGCGCGAGATTCATTACGATACGCACGGGTTAAAGATGGGCTACTGTGAGCGTTCTTTGCGGGCGCAGACACCGATGGGTGAGCGCATCAGCATTGCCAAAAGCGAAACCGTGCCGGAAGGCAGCACCATTGAATTTGAGGTTGAGTGCCTTGACCCGAAATTGGAAGATATGGTGCGTGAATGCCTGAATTACGGCAGAATGCGCGGTATCGGCCAGTGGCGCAACAGCGGCAAGGGTACTTACCTGTGGGATGAACTTGATGACAACGGCAATGTGATCGGCGGAAACAACAAGAAAGGACACTAACATGACTGCAAACAAAAAGAGCCGCCCAGTGTACTGCAATACACTGAACGGCAAAAAACGGAGCATCGCAAAAAGCTCTAACTGCATTCTATCACTGAAACGCGCCGCCGTCAAGCTGGCAATCACCGCAGATTTGGTGCTGCTGCTGGCAGCGCTTGGTTCTATCAACATCACCGCCACCCTCGCCGCCCTGCTGGCGCTGAATCTGCTGTGCGGACTGTATTTCAAGGAGGCATCCAGCCATGAAAATGTATAAAGGCTTCGACAAAGACCTGAAATGCCGTGATTTTCAGTACGAAATCGGCAAGACCTACGAGGAACCAACCGCAGACCTGTGCAGCAGTGGTTTCCATGCCTGTGAATATCCGCTCGATGTGTTCGGATATTACGCGCCAGATAAAATGAGCCGCTACTGTGAGGTTGATTTGGACGATTTGAGCAATAAAAAAAGCAACGAAGATAGCAAGCGCTGCGGCAAAAAGATTGCTGTGAAAGCAGAAATCGGCATTGCTGGACTTGTAAAAGCTGCCGTTGAGTACACGATGGAGAAAGCCATCCCGGAAAACTCCGAACATGCTACAGGCGAGTATGGCGCGGCATCTGCTACAGGCTTGCATGGCGCGGCATCTGCTACAGGCGAGTATGGCGCGGCATCTGCTACAGGCGAGTATGGCGCGGCATCTGCTACAGGCTTGCATGGCGCGGCATCTGCTACAGGCGAGTATGGCGCGGCATCTGCTACAGGCGAGTATGGCGCGGCATCTGCTACAGGCTTGCATGGCGCGGCATCTGCTACAGGCGAGTATGGCGCGGCATCTGCTACAGGCGAGTATGGCGCGGCATCTGCTACAGGCTTGCATGGCGCGGCATCT